>LFCJ01000324.1_pt1 | contig 28853 bp, 29 predicted proteins | sample 643141 | NCBI WGS metagenome assembly LFCJ01 (sample SAMN03766243, study PRJNA286221) | soda lake metagenome | biome: soda lake; feature: Kulunda steppe; material: water; isolation source: sample B1-Br-g2 brine of Lake Bitter-1 | place: Russia: Kulunda steppe | collected 2010-07
ATGTGACTTAAACAGGATTCTCATAAAGGGAGAACCGTTCGACAAAATACAAAGATCCAAGAGAGGGGCCGCGAAACATTCTATCCATGCAAATAGGACGATTCCACGCGAACGGAGCAGCACGAATCGGTGTCTTTGACGACAAAACTGTCGTCGACGTCACGGACGAGTTCTCGAGCTTCGCCGACGCGCTGTCTCGGCCACGGGACGCCCTCGACATCGAGGGGAACGCCTACCCTCGATCGGAGATTGCGTACTTGCCACCGACGACGGCGACCAACACGGTGTACTGTGCGGCACTCAACTACGAAGCCCACGTCGAGGAGTCCGGCAGCGCCGTCCCTGAGTGGCCGCTCGTATTCATGAAACTGCCGCAAACGCTCGTCGGCCACCGCGAGCCGATCAGTTACCACACGGCCGTGACCGAAGAAATCGATTACGAGGCAGAACTCGCGGCCGTCATCGGCGAACCGGCGCGACACGTCTCGACCGACGAGGCACTCGAGTACGTCGCCGGTTATACGATTCTCAATGACACGTCCGCACGCGACCGACAGCTGGGACTGACCGTCGGGGACGACCAGATGCTCGACTGGTTTTCTGGCAAGGCGATGCAGGAGACGACCCCGGTTGGCCCGTACGTCGTCACCAACGAAATCGACGATCCACAAGCGTTGTCCATCTCTTCGAGAGTCAACGGCGAGGTCATGCAGGACGACAATACCGGGATGATGATCCGGACGGTTGCAGAACTCGTCTCGTTCGTTTCGTCCCGGGTGCGACTCGAACCGGGAGACATTATCGCGACGGGCACTCCCGAGGGTGTGGGTGCGTTTCAGGACATCCAGCTGTACCCCGACGATCGGGTGGAAGTCGAAATCGAGTCCATCGGCACGCTCGTGAACACCGTCGAGGAAGCCGACGAGTAACGACGATCAGCGACGAACGACTACGTATAAGTCGTCCGCCCGAAAAGGGAGACACATGGAGATCACCGAGCTAGAGGCTATTCCGATCGAGGTCCCCCTCCGGTCGAAGGAGGAACCGAACGGGATCGCACCGTACCGGACGGGCACGCGGATATCGGCGGGTCGAACGACGGTTAAATCCGTCACCACCGCACAACGCACGATCGTTCGGTTACACACCGACACCGGAACGACCGGGCACGGAGAGATGATCACGGTGTTCGACCCCGCGTCGACTGTTAGCGTCATCGAAAACGAGTTACAGCCACAGGTAGTCGGGACGTCGGTCGCGGATGTCGAGTCACTCACGGGCGATCCGTCGGTCTATTACATGGACTGGCGGCCGTTTGTCGCGGCGGTGGAGATGGCCGCCTACGACGCGCTCGGAAAGGAACTCGGAGTGTCGCTCTCGACGCTCGTCGGGGGCACGTACCGGGACACCGTCGAGTGTAGCTACTGCTACGGTATCGCGACCGAGAACGAAGCCCGAGAAGCGATTTCGAGCGCTCACGAGCAGGGGTTCATCGCCATCAAAACGAAAGTGGGCGGAGGTCGACCGATCTCCCACGACGTCGAGCGGATCGCAGCGATGCATGACGAGGTCGATGGGGCCGTCGACATCCGAGCCGACGCGGTGACTTCCTGGCACGTCGAGGACGTGCTGGAATTCGCGACCGAACTCGAACGTCGTGGCGTCCCGCTCCAGTACATCGAACAGCCGCTTCCCACGGACAACATGGGCGCGTTTCGGTCGCTGCGCGAGCGGCTTCGGACGCCGCTTGCCATCAAAGAAGACCTCTTCCAGCCGCGTTCTTTCCTGCAGTTTGTCTCGACGGACGCCGTCGACGTCGGCGTCGTCGACCTCGTGCCGGCTGGCGGGATCACCGCGGTCAAGAAACTCGCGGGAGTCGCCGCCAGTGCCGACGTCTCGCTCGCTCACCACTGCGGGTACGACCTCGGGATCAAAACCGCGGCGATCCTCCACCTTGCAGCAAGCACCCCGGAACTCTCACTTCCCGTGGATACGGTGTACTACGCGTTCGACGATCGGATCGTCGAGGAGCCGTTCGAGTTCGACGACGGCTCGCTCGCCGTTCCCGAGGGGCCTGGACTGGGCGTAGAGGTAGACGAGGAGGCTCTCGACGAGCTCGCCGTAGTGTGATCGTCCGCCTCGGCTCGACGACATCGCGAGGAAACGACCCCGGCTCTCGATCGCAGGGTGCGGTGGTCCAACGCCGAAAGCGGGTACATATAAGAGGACGCCGTTCCAGGGGTTCAGTATGGAGATTACCGGTATCGAAGCGATTCCAATCGAGGTCGACTTCGCGCCGAAATCGGAACCCAACGGGATCTCACCGTACCGATCGGTGACGAAAGCGATCACGTCCGCGAACCGAACGGTCGTGAAGTTACACACCGACACCAACGTCGTTGGGTACGGGGAAATCCTGTCGATGTTCGAACCCGAGACAATGGTCAGCATCCTCGAGAACGACCTGCAGAAACAGGTCGTTGGTACGGCCGTCAAGAACGTCGAGTCTCTCGTAACCGACCCCACCGTCTACTATATGGACTGGTATCCGTTTCTCGGCGGCGTCGAGATGGCCGCCTACGACGCGCTCGGCAAACACCTCGGCGAGCCGGTGTCGAACCTGATCGGCGGCAGGTATCGCTCGTCGGTCGACTGCAGTTACTGCGTCGGTGTCGAGGCCGAATCCGAGTCGCGTCAGGCGATTGCGAGTGCCCACGATCAGGGGTTCACCTCGCTCAAAACGAAGGTCGGCGGTGACTGGCCCGTCGAGGCCGACGTCGAGCGTATCGCCGCGATGTACGACGAGGTCGACGGAGCGGTCGGAATACGCACGGACGCGGTGAAGACGTGGTCGGTCGAAGACGTGTTGCAGTTCGCGACCGAACTCGAGCGACGCGGGGTATACCTCGAATACATCGAGCAGCCGCTGCCGACGCACAACTTCGGGGCGTACGAGTCGCTTCGCGAGCGGCTCCGAACGCCGCTCGCGATCAAAGAAGACCTATACTACCCGCGAAACCTCTCGAACTTCGTCCGGAACGATGCGATCGACGTCGGCGTCGTCGACGTTGTCCCCGCCGGGGGAATCACGGCGGTCAAGAAGCTGGCGGGAATTGCGGGTGCAGCCGACATCTCGCTCGCCCACCACTGTGGGTTCGACCTCGGGATCAAAACCGCGGCGATGCTCCACACCGTCGCGAGCACGCCCGAACTCTCGCTCCCCGCGGATACGGTGTACTACGGGGTCGCCGATCGAATCGTCGAGGAACCCTTCGAGTTTGACGACGGCTCGCTCGCCGTTCCCGAGGGACCCGGTCTGGGCGTTACCGTCGACGAAAGCGCACTTGAACGGGTGTCGCTCCTCGAATGATCCGGAACCGCACGAACCTCCACGCGAGTGGTCGACGATGACGGGGGACTCACTGCCGTCGTTCTGTCTCGTTGGCGCAGGGAGGATGGGGGCGCGACACGCGAACGTCGTGGCGATGCACCCGGGTGCGACGCTCGAAACCGTCGTCGATGCCGACGCCGAAACGGCTACTAAAGTCGCGGACGAATACGCCGCAGAGTGGAGCACCGACCCCTCGATGGCGCTCGAATCGGCGGACGCCTGTATCGTCTCGACACCCGAAAAAACGCACGCGTCCCTCGTCGAACGTGCGCTAGCGGCGGACTGTCACGTGCTGCTCGAGAAGCCGATCGCTCACGACCTCGAGGACGCGCATCGAATCGTCGACGCTTGGGGGCGTCACGACCGCTGCGTTCTGGTCGGACACGTACTGCGGTTCGATCCGCGATACCGTCGGGTTCGATCGGCCATCGATGACGGTGATCTCGGAGAGTTGGTTTCCGTCAACGTCCGACGGTCCTTGTCGAGCCACCTACTAGAAACGATTTCCCCGGCCGTAAACCCCCTCGTTCAGACGGCGATCCACGAAATCGACGTCGTCAACTGGTACTACGGTACGGAGCCGAAAACGGTGTACGCCACGACGGTTCGAGGCGACGACGGGCGTCCCCAATCCGTCACCGCAATCGTGGGGTTCGATCGGGGCAATGCGACGATCGAGACGTCGTTTCTGCGGCCGGACGACGCACTGACGCCGCTTCGCGCCCGAACGGAGGTTACGGGGACGAGCGGGACGGCAACGATCGAGTTACCCGATCGGTCGTGTCGGTTCGTCGGCGGAGATCGACCCACCGAGGACCTCTTTCTCTGGCCGGCCATCGACGGTCGGATCAGAGGAAGTCTGGAGATTCAGTTCGATCACTTTCTGTCCTGTCTCCGTGGAGCGATGCCGCTCGTGACCCCAGACGAAGCGACGGCGTCGCTGGCGACGGCCACAGCGATCCTCGAGTCTGCCACCCAGGAACGAGAGCTATCGAACGACGAATTCGGTTCGTTCGGGGGGCACCGCTGAGTCAGGCAAGCGTTCCAGACCCCAAACACGTGTGCGACCTTTCGGAAATTCACCCCGACATTGGACAGCAGGATCGCCAACTCGACGACCTGGCGATCCGTTCGCTCGCGCTCGAAAAACTCGATCTCGTTCAGCACTTCTGTGAGTTCCGAGAGGTTCATTCTCGACCAGCTCCAGTGGGAGCCGACTCTACCCATTCCTTTCGGGAAGGTAGCGGTGTCGTTCGAGGCATCGTAACGTATATACGGCCACTGCAGTCATTCTGTACCATGGGACGGCTAGAACTACGTAACGCGACGAAGGTATTCTCCGGTCCTGGATCGACCGACGTGGTGGCGGTCGAAGATGCATCCGTCGCCATCGACGAGTCCGAGTTTCTCGTGTTGGTCGGGCCGTCGGGCAGCGGAAAATCGACCCTGCTCCGGTTGATCGCAGGGCTCGAGACGCTGACCGAGGGGGAGATCTATCTCGACGACGAGCGCATCGACGAATTGAGTCCAACGAAACGCGACCTCGCGATGGTCTTTCAGAACTACTCGCTGTATCCCCACCTCACCGTCGAGGACAACATCGGGTTCGGACTCCGAATGGAAGGGGAACTGTCGGCGGAAGAAATTGAGCGAAAGGTGCGCGACGTCGCGGAACTGCTCGAAATCGACGACCTGTTGCCTAAAATGCCGAGCGAACTCTCGGGTGGCCAGCAACAACGCGTCGCCCTCGGACGGGCGATCGTTCGCGAGCCGGCGCTGTTCTTGATGGACGAACCGCTGTCGAACCTCGATGCGAAACTGCGCGATACGATGCGGACCGAAATCCTCGAACTGCAACGGGATCTGGGCGTCACGACGGTGTACGTCACCCACGACCAGACCGAGGCGATGACGATGGGCGATCGAATCGCCGTCCTGAACGAGGGCGTCATCCAACAGGCCGCCTCGCCGATGGAACTCTACTATGCCCCCGACAACCAGTTCGTCGCCCGGTTCATTGGTGATCCGAGTATGAATTTCCTCGAAGGGACGGTCGTCGACGACGACACCGTGACGGTTCGATCGGAGTCGGACGAAGCGACCATTGACATCTCAAGTCACTCCATCGACGGGTGGACCGGCCAGGTGCGTGTGGGTATTCGTCCGGAGGACGTTTCGGTGGTTTCGACAGCGGGTGCCTCGACGCTCGGCATCTCCATCAGCGTCGTCGAGCCGCTGGGTCGCGAGTCGCTCGTCTATTTCGACCTCCAGGAAACCAAACAACAGGCAATCGTCCCGAGTGACGTGTCGGTCTCGCGCGGTCAGACCGCTCACGTCGCCATCGACGGCGAAAAAGTCCACCTGTTCGATCCCGACACAGGCGAGACCATCTCGAACAGGGCATCACCGACCGAAGCGGAAATGCCAAGTACGATCCCGACGTGAGGGCTTCGGTGATATCGACCACCGAACCCGAGGACTGACTCGCTGCCCGTTTCTGCTATTATCGATTTGAACGATCGCTCACGTTGATTCCATGACGATACGGATCTCGACGTCCTGCGAGGAAAAGTATCGGTGGTGACGGACGCGTTCGCTCTCGTACTCGTCGTGGTCGACGGTGACGTAGAATTCGATCGCGTTGTCGTTTTGCATCGAGAAGTAACCGTTCTCGTCGGTCGTCGTTTCGTTCACAGTCCTTGTCACCCGAAGATCGATCCGTTCGATTTCGACTGCCGCGTTTTCGATCGATTCACCTTCTGTATCGACGACCGTTCCTTCGATTTGCCCTCCCCCCCCGACCATAACGTACCCCTGGATCATTGCGATACCGATGACGACCGCGAGTAACGTGATGGTAACGCGGTTTTTGACGAGCCGCCGAAGGCTCACCGTCGTCCGAACGAGGAGCAACAGTTGCCGTACGTGTTTTTCGATGTTCATTCGTTCTTCATTCCCTCTCTCATTGTTTGATCGTACTCATTTCGATGCTCTGGATGAAGTGTTTCTGGAGTAGAATAAACAGGACGATGATCGGAAGGACGACGAGAATTGCGAACGCGTAGACGAGTTCGATTATCGCGAAGTCCGCCTGAAACTGCGCCAGCGCGAGCGGTAGGGGCTGTCTCGCCCCATCCGTGATCAACACGAGGGGCAATAGGTAGGCGTTCCACGAGAAGATGAAGGCGAGTATCACGTTAGTCGCCAGCGCGGGCTTCGCCAGTGGCCAGAGAATGCCGAAGATGATGTACAACTCCGATGCGTCGTCGAGCCGCGCCGCTTCGAGCATCGACTCCGGAACCGACTGGAAGCTCGCCTTCAGAATAAAGATTCCGATCACCATCACCGAAAGTGGAAGCGCGACCCCGATCCGAGTGTTCAACAGTCCAAGTTCGTTGGTGATCAGAAATATTGGGATGATCGAAATGTAGTACGGAACCATCAACATCGCAACGAGAAACGCCTGTACTGCACGTTTCCCCGCGAAGTCGTGGATGAGCGCGTAGGCCGCTAGCGAGTTGAGGACTAGGTTGCCGAAGACGGCAATCGCGACGATAACGGTGCTGTTGAACAGGAAGAGGAGAAACTCCGTCTCGTGGACGATGCGGACGATGTTGAACAGTGCGACATCTTGGACAGCAAAGACGTCCTCGAGCGAGTAGAGGCCGACCGGTGGCCAGGAGAGGCCGACCATGAACAGCCAGTAGTACGGGAAGAAGAACACTACGGAGAGCACGAGCGCGACGGCCGAGAGGCCGAGCTTCTTGAGCGTGAATTGTGACTGGGTGTGCTCCCACAGACGATGGACGTCGGCCGTCGATGCGATGGTGTTAATCTTGCTCATCGGGTCAGTATCCCTCCTTCGGACTGACGACGAGGACGAGCACGACCGTCAAAACGAAGAGGACGACCGTGATCGCTGCGCCGTAGCCGAGGTTACCGAACCGGAACGCCTGTTTGTACAGGTAGGTGATCAGAATCTCGGTACTGGTGCCGGGGCCGCCGTCCGTCATGACCATGATCAGATCGAACAGTTCGAACGACGTTGCTAGCCCGATGAGGGCACAGACGCCCAGCGTCGGTTTCAACAGCGGCAACGTCACGTATCGAAACCGTTGCCATCGGCTGGCACGGTCTATCTTCGCCACCTCGTAGAGGTGCGCCGGAATCGTTTGCATGCCCGCCAGGATGACGATCAGGTAGAACCCGATCGTTTTCCAGACGTGCGTGAGGAACACCGCTAGTCGCGACCGGTTCGAGTGGCCGAGCCAGGTGATCGGCTCGTCGATGATGCCGACCGATTGGAGCACGACGTTGACAATCCCGTCTTGCGTGTACATGAACGTCCAGATGACGCCGACCGCGACCATCATCGTAATATACGGGAGAAAGAAGATCGATCGGAAGATCGTGTTGCCGGGGAACTGTTCGTTCAACAATAACGCGAGACCGAGCGCGATTGCGATACCGACCGGGATCGTCCCGAAGAACAGGAGGGTGTTGAAGAGGCTATCCCAGAAGATCGGATCGTTAACCATCCGGGAGTAGTGCTCGAGTCCGACGAACGTCGACTCGCCGCCGACTTCTCGTTCTTGGACCGAGATGTACACGTTGTAGAGAATCGGCAGTCCCCTGTACAGGAACACGATAGTCACTGCTGGGAGTAACAGCGCGAAAAAGAACAGGGTTCGCGTGTCGATACTGTTTTTGAGGCGGGCTCTGAGCGATGACGCCGCAAATTCCATTATAGTAAGCTATCGACCTGCGCTGCTGCTTGATCAACTGCCTCTTCCGCGTCTATGTTCCCTCTGATCGCCTCGCTGAACTCGGATTCGATCATACTCCAGATTTCGCTCGCCTCCGGGATGAGCGGCCGGTCTCGCAGGTCGTCCTGGACGTCGAAGAACGTTTCGTAGATTTGTACGCGAAGCGGGTACTCGGAACTCCACTCCTCGTCTTCGATCTTCTCTTCGAGGAGACCCGTGTCCGCGAGCGGCCAGGTGGTGACGGTCAGTATCTCCTCGAGGAATTCCTCCTGGAGGACGGTTTCGATGAACGCACCGCTGTACTCTTTGCCGGTCTCGTCGTGTTGTTCGGCGATACTCCAGCCGGTCGCCATCGACAGTCCCGCATTCCCGGGAGAACCGGTGACGCTGAGCGTGTCCTCGTCGACCCACTCGCCGTCCTGAAACAGGATCAGTCCGGATGCCGAGTCGTGAGACATCGCAACGTCACCGGCTCCGAACATCTCCAGTTGTGGGTTCCGGCGCTCCGTGAAAGTGATCTCGGGAATTACTCCGTTCTCGTACAGTTCGTTGAACCGTTCGAGGATCTCTACCGTCCGCGATTCGTCGAACGCGGCGGCGTCCTGGGCGTCGTTCAGCACCTCGATTCCCTCCGACCAGAAGAACGACCAGTAGCCGTACTCGAAGTTGACGGTCGTGAGTCCGTACTCGGCGTCGCTGTTTTCGGCCACGTCCTCTGCAACGTCGAAGAACTCGTCCGTGGTCTCGGGCGGCTCGTCGTAACCCGCCTGAGAGAGGTGATCTTGGTTGTACCAGGTCAGCCCACAGTCCATTGCGAAGGGCACGCGGTACAGCGTTCCGTCGATCTCGTTCAACTCGACGATCGGGTCCGGGTACCTGTTCATGAACCCGTCCGAGAGGTACGCGTCCGGTTCCGATTCATACACGTTCAGGTACTCGGTGTAATTTCCATGAACGGTGTTGATCACGTGCGGTGGATCGTCGGCCTGAATGCGCGACTGGAAGTACGAGTGCCAATCGTCACCCGCGGGCTGGTGGATTGGTTCCACTTCGACGCCGTGTTCTGCTTCGAACGCATCGGCCCACTCGTAGGTGGTCTCCTCCATAAAGTCGAGTCCGAACCCGATGAACTCGAGTGGTTCCTCGAACTCGACGTCGCCGGTGTCATCGTCGTCTTCGCCGAGGCACCCCGCCATAGCGACCCCCGCTGACGCACCTAACAACAGCTTTAGGTACTCGCGACGCTGCGGTAATTGATCCGTCATTGTTCACATAACAGTGGTAACTACTTCCTCATAATAGTATGGGATCAACCCACGTCATCTCGGATCGTCGTGGCGGTCAGCGAGTATCGGATCGTCTTCGCGTTCGGCGAGGTAATCTTTTTGCCGATCCAATCGAAACTCCCTGAACACGTCCCATGAGTCAACACGTAGCCGTCACCGATCACAACTTTTCCGATCTCTCTATCGAACGCGACCGCTTCGAATCCGCCGGATACGAGGTCCTTGACCTTCAGGCGTCCTCGCCATCCGACATCGTCGACGGTGCAAGCGAGTGCGTTGCGATGTTAAATCAGTACGAGTCGATTACTCGTGACGTCTTCGCGGCGCTCGACGAGCTGGCAGTCGTCGGCCGATACGGAATCGGTGTGGATACGATAGACCTCGAGGTCGCCGCCGAACACGACGTTATAGTCGTCAACGTCCCGGATTACTGCATCGATGAAGTCGCAGAACACGCACTCGCGTTGATGCTGAGCTGGACGAGGAAGGTGCCGGCGTACGATCGACAGACCCGGGCCGGCGGCTGGGACTGGAAGGAAGGACGGCCGGTCCGACGGTTCTCGGACCGAACGATTGGCCTAATCGGGTTCGGGAACATTCCCCGTCGCGTCGCCGAATTACTGTCGGGGTTTGGGACCGACGTCTTGGCGTACGATCCGTACGTAGACGAATCGACGATGAACGAGTATGCCGTCGAGAAGCGGTCGTTCGAATCGATACTGGAGACGGCCGACATCGTCACCATTCACGCGCCGCTGGTCGAAGAAACGGCTCACCTGTTCGACGATGACGCTTTCGAACGGATGGGTGACGACGCGGTGTTGGTGAATACGGCACGTGGTGGTATCGTCGACACCGACGCGCTCGAGCGAGCGATCGAGACGAACGCTATCGGAGGGGGCGCCATCGACGTCTTCGAGGAGGAACCACCGGCCGAGGACCTCTCCCTGCGATCTGCCGACGACGTCGTGATCACACCGCACGTCTCGTGGTACTCTGAGGGATCGATCGTCGAACTCCGGGAGTCCCTGGTCGACAACATCCTAGCAGTGCTCGAGGGAGAGGAAATCGAGGACATCGTCACGCCGTAAGGAGACGAGTGAACGAACCAGCAGACTGCAGTTAGCCGGACGAATTCGGCCGAGTCCGACCGCGAACGGACAGGGTTATCGAGGTGGCCCTTCGCGTTCGACCGTGGATCGATCCGCTCGAAACGCCGTAAATCGCGACCGCTGGTTCGTCTCGACGTCGTCGTCGGTCACGTCCGATTCTGGATCGAACAGGTGACACGCGATCTCGGTCCTTCCGTCGACCGTTCGGAGCGACGGGGAGCGGTCTGCACAGGCGTCCGTCGCGTACAGACAGCGGGTCCGAAACCGACAACCCGACGGGGGATCGATCGGACTCGGAAGATCTCCTTCGAGCGCGATTCGGTCGATAGTCGTATCGACGCGTGGCTGTGGAATCGAAGAGAGGAGGACTTCGGTGTACGGGTGATACGGCGGCGTGAAGAGGTCCTCGGTGGTGCCCATCTCGACGATTTCGCCGAGGTACATCACGGCAATTCGATCGGCGATGTGCTGGACAACGTTGAGGTCGTGGGCGATGAAGAGGTACGTGAGGCCGTGGCGTTCTTGGAGGTCCATAAAGAGGTTGAGAATCTTCGCTTGGACGCTAACGTCTAGTGCGCTCACGGGTTCGTCGCACACGATGAAATCGGGTTCGACCGCGAGAGCACGGGCGATGCCGATCCGTTGTTTCTGTCCGCCGCTGAATTCGTGCGGGTACCGTTCGACGTGTGATTCGTTCATGCCGACCTCCGCTAAGAGTTCGACGACTCGCTCTCGCTTTTCGGCTTTCGAGTCGACGAGACCGTGGATTTCGAGCGGCCGTCCCACGATGTCGAGGACCTTCGCTCGTGGATTCAAACTCGAAAACGGGTCCTGGAAGATCATCTGGAGGTCGCTGCGGTATCGCTGCATCTCCCGTCTCGATTTCTCGGTCAGGTCGACGCCCGAGAAGACGATGGTTCCCCCGGTCGGTTCGTAGAGCCGCGTGATCGTTCGCCCGAGCGTGGTCTTCCCACAGCCGCTCTCGCCGACCAGTCCGAGCGTTTCCCCCTTGAAGATCGAGAACGAGACGTCGTCGACGGCGTGAACGTACTTGCGTCGTCCGAGTACGCTATCAAGCCAGGACTCTGATTCGGGGGTGAAGTACCGTCGCAAGTTGTCGGCACTGAGCAAGACCTCATCGGACGGCGTCGCGGGCGGCCGATCCCCGGCATCAGAAGGCCGAGGTCGTTCCTCACTGCCTGCATCCTCGCCTCGGCCGTCCCCGATCGACGTCTCCAGCTCGAGTTCGTCGTGGCGAATGCACGCCGTCGACTGTCCGACCGACGTTGACACCGCCTCGAGTTCCACGTCGACTTCGGCGCACTCGTCGGTCGCGTGTGGACAGCGGTCCCGATAGGAACACCCGCTCGGCGTTTCGATGAGGTCGGGCATCGATCCGGGTATCGTATCGAGCCGCGTTCGTGGATCGCCGATACGGGGAATCGCCTTCAACAGGCCGACGGTGTAGGGATGAGTGGGCGACTCGAAGATCCGTTCCACTGGGCCGCGTTCGACGACTTCGCCGGCGTACATCACGCTCACGGTGTCGCACATCTGAGCGACGACACCCATGTTGTGCGTGATGAGCTGAATCGCCACGTCGTACTCCCGTTGTAGTTCCGACAACAGGTCCAGTATTTCGGCCTGGATGGTTACGTCGAGGGCCGTCGTCGGTTCGTCGGCGATCAGCAACGATGGGTCACACGAGAGTGCGAGGGCAATGATGACCCGTTGTCGCATCCCGCCGCTGAACTGGTGGGGATAATCGTCGATTCGCGACGGTGCGTCGGGAATGCCGACGTCTTCGAGTAACGAAATTGCGTGCGACCGAGCATCCGATTTGCTCCGATCGGTGTGTTCTCGAATCGTGTCGACGAGTTGCGTGCCGATCGTGTACGAGGGGTTCAACGCGCTCATCGGATCCTGGAAGATCATCGCAATCTCGTTACCCCGGAGCTGTCGCAGCGCTTCAGCGTCGAGCGACCGGAGGTCCGTCCCTTTGAACAAAATCTCGCCCGAGACGATCCTGCCGGGGGCGTCGACGAGACCGATCACCGAGAGACCGGTAACGGTCTTCCCCGCACCGCTTTCGCCGACGAACCCGTGAGTTTCGCCGTGATCGATCATGTAGCTGACGTCCGCGACGGCTTCCACCGTACCGTCGTCCGTTTCGAACTCGGTTCGTAGGTTCCGCACTTCGAGTACTGGTTCATCGGTCATGATTCGATAGACACCTCCCGATCGCGTCGCAGCGACTCGGTCGATTCCTCGTCATCGCACTGATACGCTCGGGGACACGTCATGGTTTCGTCCCCATTTGGTCCGCCCCGACGTCCGTCTTCGGATCGAACGCGTCCCGGAGTCCGACGCCAAGGAACGTCAGTCCCAGCACGGTGATCATGATCGCCAGTCCGCCGAACAGACTGATCCAGGGTGCATGCTGAATGTACGTCTGTCCCTCGCTGACGATGATGCCCCAGGTCGGTGTCGGCGGTTGGGCACTCAATCCGAGATACGAGAGGCCAGCCTCCGTCAATATCGAGAACGCGAACGTGATCGTGGCCTGGACCATCACCGCCGAGACGAGGTTCGGCAACATCACCCGTCGCATGACGTTGAGACTGTTCTCGCCGTACGCGATAGCGGCGAGGACGTACTCCTCCTCGCGTATTCCCAGCGCGCTCCCGCGAGTAACCCTGAGCATGATCGGCGTGTACGCGATTCCGAGCGCGATGATGGCTCTGTCGAGGCCGACGCCGAGCATCGCGATGATCAGCAGTGCGAGCAGCACGCTCGGAAACGCCAGCATGACGTCAACGCCCCGCATCGTGAGCTCGTCGACCCACCCACGGAAGTATCCCGCAACAAGGCCAAGCGAGATGCCAACGACGCTCGAAATGGTGACGACCGACACGGCGACGTATAGGCTGTACCGGGCCCCGACGAGCACCCTGGAAAGGACGTCGCGCCCGTTTTCATCCGTTCCGAAGGGGTGTTCGAGGCTGGGTGCAGCCAATCGATTCGCCGCGTCCATCGATCCCGGATCGTGAGGTGCGATGAACGGACCCAGGATCGCGACGCAGAAGTAGACGATCGTAATCCCCAGGCCGATGACGGCGAGTCGATTTCTCGCGAACCGCGACGCGACGTTGTACGCTCGGGGATACTCCGATCGAAATTGCGCTTTGTCTATCGTGCTCATGTTAGTACCTCACCTTGGGATCGAACCAGCCGTACAGGAGGTCCACGACCAGATTGACGATGATGAACGTCGCCGCCAGTACGAGAATGCTCAACTGGATCACCGGGTAATCGCGTACGAGGAGCGAATCAACCAGGAGTTGCCCGACACCCGGATAGGAAAATACCTTCTCGATGATCACGATCCCGCCGATCATGTACCCGAACTGAATCCCGACGATCGTCAGCGTTGGGACCATGACGTTTCGGAGGACGTACTTCCGGATCACTCGTTTTTCGGGATGCCCACAGGCGCGTGCCGTGCGAACGTAATCACTGGTGATTTCGTCGAGCATCTCCGATCGAATGAAGCGAGTGATGATCGCCGCGTTGATGATACCGAGGGCGAACGCCGGCAGGATCGTGTGTGCGATGCTGAGAAACGGGTCCTCGAGGAACGGCACGTATCCGGAGGAGGGGAGAACGCTTAGATAGTGAGCGAAGAGCAAGATCAGGATGATTCCGGAGAGGAAGCTGGGAATCGAAACGCCGAGTTGTGAAAAGAAGAGCGCGACGAAGTCGATGCGAGAGTTCCGATTCGTCGCTCCCTTGATGCCGAGCGGAAACGCGATACAGAGCGAGATGACGATCGCCATCACGGCGATCTGGAGCGATCGTGGATATCGATCGGCGATCATGGGGAACACCGATCGATCGTTGATGACGCTTCGACCCCAGTCACCGGTTGCGACGTCGGTAATCCAAATGAGATACTGTTGCCACATCGGCCGATGGAGGCCGAGTTGTCTTCTGAGCGCTTCGAGCGATGAATCCGTCGCGTACTGGCCGAGGATGATGTACGCCGGATCGCCGGGCGTCAGCCGAACGATCGAGAAGATCAGGATCGACGCTCCGAGGAGAACGAACACGCTGATGAAGAAGCGTTTGATGCAATATCTAATCCAGCTCATTTCGAGGGATCTCTACTGTAGCTGCACGTCTTCTAAATTCATCACGGTCATATCCGTATGCGCTTCGTAACCCTCTACCTCGGTTCTGTGGGCGTGGATCCACTCGGGGTGATACAGGAAACAGTTCGGCAATTCGTCTGCGACGGTTTCGAACAGCTCCGCGTAGTATTCGATCTGCGTCTCTTCGTCGGTTTCTGAGTTTGCGAGGCCGAACAGTTCAGTCGCGCGGTCGTTTTCCCAGTTCCCCGTTACACTGTCTTCACCGTGGTACCAGATTCGAAGTCCGTCGGGGGTCGTTAGGTTCCCCTGGTAGTTCGGCGTGATGTCGTACTCGAGGTCGAACATGTTTTCAGACCACGTGCCGGTCTCGTACTCTACCAGTTCGGGTTCGAAGCCGGCCTGTGACAGCATGTCTTCGGTAACGCGGCCGATATCACGGAGCACCGGATCCTCGGAGTTCGACATGATGTTGATCTCGACCGGCGTGTCGAACCCCGCTTCGTCGATGAGTTCCAACGCTCGGTCGACGTCCGCCTCGTTCGAGTGCGGTTCGTAATCGATGTGCCACGGCGAGTCTTCGGTGTAGTGTTGCTGGGCTGGAACGCCGTATCCGTTTTTGATCAATTCGACCATCGCCGGCCGATCGATCGCCTCGCTGATCGCTTGGCGGATTTCGAGGTGGGTCGTCGGGTGATCTTCCGCCCGGAAATCGGTGTCCGCGTCCGTGGTGTTGAACATGATCATCCGGACGTTTTGGCTCGGTGCCGACTGGATGTCGACCTCGTCTTCGCCATCGAGGTCGTCGACGAAGTCACCGTCGAGGTTTCGAACGATGTGGAGGTCACCGTTGAGCAGTTCCGTGATCTTCACGGACGGCTCGTCGAACTTCCGGAATACGACCTCCTCGACGAACGGTTTGTCATCTTGCCAGTAATCCTCGAATTTCGAGAGACGAATCTCGCTTCCCGTCACCCAGTTCTCCAGGGTGAACGGGCCAGTCCCGACGGGTTCGGAGCGAACTTCCCCGTCCCCCTCTTCGAGGGCTTCCGGGGAGACCATAAACGATCCGTTTCCGCGGCCGAAGATTTCGTCCTGCGTCGTAAACACGTCGTCCATCGAGAACTCGACCGTGTAATCGTCGATCGCTTCGACGGAGTCGATGGCGGCAACTTCGGTCTACCAGACCGTCCCCGCATCTGGGTCGAGCCGTCGCTCGAAGTTCGTCACGACGTCGTCGGCAACGAACTCGCGCTGGTGCGGCGGCTGGAACTCGACGCCCTCTCTGAGTTCGACGGTCCACGTCGTTCCGTCGTCCGAGAGTTCGATGTCGGTGCCGAGCTCCTCGACGATGCCCAGTTCGTGGTCGAACCGGAACAGCGATTCGACGATCTGCGACGTCACCGCGAACGTAACCGCGAGCGACGTGTACGCTGGATCGAGGTTGTCGACGCTCGCCTCGAGTGACGTGTACAGCGTGTCACCCGCCCCGATATCGTCGTCATCGTCGTCCCCCTCACCTACACACCCTGCGACGACCGGAGCACCGATAGTTCCGGCGATCGCGAGAAATTTTCGCCTGTCGAGACCCGTGTCTTCGGGCGACAGAACAGTCCGTTTGCTATCGTTACTCATGGTGGGCCAACAGTAAGATACTTACAATTACTGTATAAATAACTACCGTTCCCGGATCGGCCGTTCCAAAACTATTTCAGGTATCACTGTGCTAATCGATTCATGCCTTCGAACGACGGATTGCTCGACCATAACACACCGGTACTCGGTGCATCGTGTACTCTCCACTCGAAGCCGACGATCGAAATCTTCGCGGACGCCGGACTCGACTACGCGTTCCTGGACTTCGAACACACTGGTCCCTCAATCTGGGACTCTCATGCCCTCGAAGAGTACGTTCGAACCGCCGAGGATACGCCCATCGAACTCCTCGTTCGTATTCCGTCCGGTGATCCACAGTGTCTCGCAGGGCTCGTTCGGCGGGTGCTCGATACGGGCGTCCGGAACGTCGTCGTCCCCCGGGTGCGAACCACGGCGGAGGTGGAAGCGGTCGTGGCGGCCGCGAGTTTCGATCGGGGTGAACGCGGCGTGCCCGCGAGTCGTGGCAGTCGATGGGGGGCGACGCTGAATCCCGACTGGATCCGTCACGAAGACGAAACGGCGAACGTGGGCGTCATGATCGAAAACGCCGACGCGGTGGCCAACCTCGAGGAATGGGTCGACATCGACGGTCTCTCGTTCGTCCTCCTCGGTCCCATGGATCTAAGCGTCGACCTCGGAACGCCGACCGATCTCGACGACCCCGAAGTGATTGAGGCTATCGACCGCGTCGTCGACGTCTGTGCCAACAACGACGTGCCGTTCGGACTGCTTGGTGGCGATCTGCAGACTGGCACCGATATCGTCGATCGCGGCGGCACGTTCCTTCACGTCGGATCCTCCGTCGGGTTCTTACGAGACGGCGTCCGCGAAGCGGTCGACAATGCGAAACAATAATCGTCGATACGACTCATATTCGGTTCAGCGATTCACGACGATCGCGTTACGACGATCGAGCTGGCGATTCGTTACGCGGTGTTCAATCGGGGGACGGTACATTTATGACATAGTAGCAGCTGTCTCTTCGATATGCGTCCAATCGAAACAGCTGATGCGTACCAATCATCGAGCCCACTTTCCCAAGCGATCGACTGTGACGATTACGTCTTCGTCTCGGGAAGCGCAGGATTTGACCCAGAAACGGACGAACTGGTGAGCGACGATCTCGTCGAACAGACCGAGCAAACGTTTCGAAACATCGAAATCGTCCTCGAGTCGGTCGACCTCTCGCTCGACGACGTGGTGAAGTTCAACACGTTTCTGACCGATTCCGACGACTTCGAGGCGTACAACGAAGTCTACGCCGAAGCACTGTCCGAACCGTATCCCGCTCGGTCGACCGTCGTCACGGACCTCGTCTTCGACGGGAAGATCGAGATCGACGCAATCGCGAAACGATAATTCGTTCAGGAAAACGCGGGCAGGACGTCGTCTTCGAAGACCTCGATGGTCCGATCCGGATCGCCACAGGTCGAACCGATGATGACCCTGTCGACGCCGACGGCCTCGTAACCCCGGATCTGTTCTACGAACGTCTCCGGGTCGTCGCTGATGTTCGTCGCATCGGCCACTTCTTCGTTCGATAGATCATCGAGTACCTTCGACCCGGCCCGTCGAACGGAGCGCGGATCCGGATTATCGATCTCGTCGGCTGCCGGCACGTACTCATCCCGCTGTCGTACCTCCTCAACGAGGTCGTCTACGTCGCCGACGTTTGCTTTCAGTTCGACGGTGATCGTTGAAGAGTCGGGATCACTCGGCCCATCGGCCAATCCCTCTTCGAATCGTGGTCGAACCACTTCGTCGACGTGCTCCGGCCCGGCGGGCGTAATCACATTGCCAGCGTACCGACCGGCGTACTCGGCCGACGTCGGTCCCCACGCCGCCCAGTGAAGATCGATACCGTCATCGGGTTTGTTGAACAGTTTCACGTCCTCGTATGAGAAGAACTCGCCGTCGTACTCTACGTAGTCGGGGCCGGTCCAGAGCGTCTCAACGATATCGAGACACTCGACGAGCCGCTGGGCCCGGTCGCCCCACGACGGCCAAGGTCCGTCGATAAAGTGAGCTTCGTTCACCGCCTCACCGACGCCGACTCCGAGGTTCATTCGACCGGGGTTGAGCTGATCGATCGTCGCGAGCATCTGTGCGAACACCGGGGGCTCGAACCGATAGGCGGGACACGAGACAGACGTTCCGACGTCAACGTCGGGCACCTCCGAGAGAACGGTCGCCAGCCACGTGAACGCGTGATGGGCGTACGGACGCGACTCGAGCCACGGGTGGAAGTGCTCGCCGATCCAGATCCCTTCGAAGCCAGCGTCTACGGCGCGTTTCGCGAGGGCCACGTCTTCTCGTGGCGATCGAAACGCCCCGTACACGTTATAGTGAAATTGCATTCGAGCGTACATCGATCGCACGCACTGATAAACTTTGAGACCACACCAATTAATATCGGACCGTTCGTTGGTCGATGCGTACATGACCGGTAATCGAAGCACGTCAATGGATCCGGAGATACGATCGAAAATCGACGAGAAGTTAGCGGAAGGCACCCCACGACCGTACCAAGTTTCGGTCGAAACCGCCCGCCGGCTCGTCGCGGACGGGATCGCCGATTTGGCCGAAACGTACGGTCACGAATCCGTCGGTTCGATCGGGGAATACGCCATCGAAGGCGAAAACGGCTCGATACCAGTCCGGGTGTACCGACCACAAGACGCCGACGAAGTGCCAGTCTTCGTCTGGTACCACGGCGGGGGGTGGGTACGCGGCGACCTCAACGCGGCGGACTTCCTATGTCGCCGCTTCGTGAACGAAATCGGGTGTACGGTCGTCTCCGTGGGATATCGACGCGCACCGGAACACCCGTTTCCGGCTGGCCTGGTCGATTGTTACGACGCGACCGTGTGGGCGAGCGAACACCACCGTATCACGCGAGGTGACGGAAACGGAGTCGCCGTCGGTGGACCGAGCGCTGGTGGAAACCTGGCCGCTGCGGTTTCGCTGATGGCCGCGGATCGTGGATTCGACGGCATTGCGCTCCAGGTTCTCGGAGTCCCGGTCGTCGATTACTCGTTCGACACCCCCTCGTACGAGGAGAACGCGATCGGAAACGGCCTGACGCGCCCCGACATGAAATACTATTGGGACCACTACCTGAAACGGGATCTCGACGGAGCACATCCGTACGCGTCGCCGCTGCGACGTGCAGATCTCACCGATCAACCGCCAGCGCTGGTCGTCACTGGCGGATTTGATCCGCTTCGTGACGAAGGGTTCGAGTACGCAGAGTGGCTGGAAGCTGCCGGCGTTCCGACGGATCACTTACACTACGAGACGATGCCACACGGAATCTTCAACCCGGCGTACTTCCTGGCGGAGATCGACGTGGCCGTCGGTGCGATAGACGACATTTGTGAGCGCATTCGAGAGGCACTTCGGACGCGAACCTAGCTTTTCTCCCGGAAAATACCGATTCTCGAATCTCCGACAGAGATTTATAGCGTTATTCCAATATACCATACGATGCAGAACGCTTTGGACGCAGAGGAGAATGTCTATAACGAGTTTGCCGTCCCGACGGTCATAAATGCCGTCGGCGAGCAGACGCGCGTCAGCGGGACGCTGATGCGTGACGAGGCTGCTGAGGCGATGCGACGTGCGTCGAACCACTACGTGAGCATGGAGGAATTGCAGGGCAGGGCGTCCGAAATCATCGCAGATCTCACCGGCGCCGAAGCGGGATACGTCACGTCCGGAGCGGCGGCAGGCCTCGCACTCTCCGCCGCAGCGTGTATCGCCGGACGGGATTACAAGATCATGAATCAGTTGCCGGATACCGACGGGATTCCGAGCGAAATCCTCATTCCTCGATCCCACAGGACGAGGTACGAGGTCGGGTTACGCGTGTCAGGGGCGACGCTCCGTGGCATTGGTCTCAACGATCTCAGTTCGCAGTTTCTCGAGGATTACAAGTCATGGGAGTTCGACATGAACATCACCGACGAGACCGTCGCTGCGGTGTACACGGCCAAACCGTACAATCAACTACCGCTGGAGGAGTTCGCCGAAACGGCGCACGCAAATGACATCCCGGTGATCGTCGACGCTGCGGCCGAGTTGCCCCCCGTAGAAAATTTCAGAACATTCGTTGAGAAAGGGGCAGACATCGTCCTCTTCAGCGGTGGGAAAGCCATTCGCGGGCCGCAGACGACGGGAATCGTCGCGGGTCGGAAAGACCTGATCGAATCGATCGCCCTGCAACACGTCCCCTGCGGAACACACGAGGGGCTGTGGAATCCTCCCGACTCGATTTTCACCAGCGAACCGCTCCCCGGCGTACCCCGACCCGGAATCGGTCGGGCGATGAAAGTCGGCAAAGAGGAAATCGTTGGGCTGTTGAAATCGCTCGAACTCTTCGTCGAAGAAGATCACGACGAGAGGATCGAGGAGTGGAATCGGATCACCGCGTCGATCGAGGAACAGCTCCGCGACGAGAAACGACTCGATATCACGACGAAAATCAGCCGTTCGGTGAACGTGATCGTCGCGCGGCTCACCGAACACGCCGATATGAGCGTCAAGGACCTCGTCCTCGCATTGCGGGACGAAAACCCACGGGTGTTCGTCGACGGCCGCTACTACGACAACGGATACTTCGTCATCAACCCACGGAGTCTGTCGCCGTCGGATGCCGATTACCTGGTTTCGCGCATCCAAGCGAATCTGGAGTAATCGTCGAAACAGCCGCTCGAGTACCGTCCTCAGTGTGCGATCGACTCAGCGATCCACTGTAGATTTCGCTTCGATAAGAGACCGTAGTTGTAGAACGAAATCCCGTTCACGTCCATCGATTCGACCGTTTCGACCATCCCACGCACCGTTTCCGGATCGTCAACGTTTGGGTAGCCCGGGCGAAGGCCGACACGGAGGTCGGCGTCCGTCAGCTCCCGTGCCACACCGACGTGGTCAGCCACTCGTTTCGCGGTCGATTCGTACGCCATAATGACGTATCCGTCGACAACGTCCTCAAGGGCAGCGAGGTCCAGACCGTGGACCCACGCCCGATCCACGTCGAGGATACCGACATACGGGACCAGCTCGCAGTCGCTCGCCGCGTCGGCGAGATCGATGTAAAGTTCGTGCAACGTTTCGGCACGTGCATCGACGTGTGCCGCGAGGTCTGGACGGGCACGGAGCCACATGAGGGGATCTACGTCGACGGAGAGCGATCCCTCCGCCGTGTTTCGGATCGCTCGGCGACACGTTTCTTTAACCGAGTCGACCGCTGACGTCGCGATCGGTGACTGCGAAACGCAGTGGTCACAGAAACAAACACCCAGGAGGAACTCCGCAAGCGTTCCGAGTTCCGCGTGATACTTGTCGTGGTGCCAGCCGTAGCCAGTTCCGTAACAGTAGTCGAACGATTCTAGCTCGATTCGTTCGAACGCGTACGTCTCGGAGAGGTACTCGACGAGCGACACGAGGAACTCCTGAACCGCTGGTCTGGACGGACAGAGGACGGATCGGAGCGAATCGTCGAAGCAGTTCCGAATCGTTTCGTCGGGGTGACGTTCACCGAGCACTGAATTGTGACAGCCGATCGTCCAGGAATTCACGTCAAGATCAGTCCCCGAAGCGGTTTCGGTTATCCGTTCGATCCAGTCGCCGTCAAGATCCTCCGACGGCACGGGTTCGATCGCATTGAATCTATCGTCCGGTTCGAAGTAGGACCTGGCGTGCGAGAAGTAGTACGCACGGTCGGGGTTATGTGGATGGAAACTACGCACCGCGTGGTAGTTCGTCGCCACGCTGATTTCGTTGATGCCGAGCGACTGTATCTCCGAAAGAGTTTTTTCGACACCGCCGTCGATCAGATCCCACGGGAACGTCCACAGGCCGTATTGCATACCTCCCCATTTTCCGTAATCAGTTATATAATAACTGGTGATGGTGAGCAGATACCGACCGAGGTATTTCAAGATTAGTGGAACGAGTCAAGCGTCAGACTGATTCGCCCATAGACTGTAGACAAGATTTATCACGGATAAACCCCCTCATTTGGCTATGGAGCACAAATCAGACAAGCACTACGAGATCAAGACGACCAAAACTGTTTTCAAAATTATCGAAACACTCACCGAACGGAATGGAGCGACGTTATCGGAAACTGCGGACACAATCGATAAGTCGGTCAGTGCAACACACAACCACCTCAAAACGCTCGAAGACATGGGCTACGTTGCCAAACGGAGCGGGCAGTACCACGTCGGTTTGCAATTTCTTGATCACGGCATGTACGCACTGCGGCAACAGGAGGTGCGCACGGTGGCCCAGAAACCCCTTGAAAAGCTCGCTGAAGACACCGAGGAGATTATCTGGCTGGTAAAAGAAGAGCACGGCAAGACATTTCCGCTGGACAATTGCCTCGGCGAACGTGCGGTACAGACCGATGGCGACGTTGGTCGACCGAAGCCCATCCACTGTACAGCACATGGAAAGGCGATCCTGGCCAATCTGCCTCGGTCCCGGGTCGATGAAATCATCGACATGCACGGCCTGCCGATGATGACCGAACACACGATCACGGAGAGAGACGCGTTGCTCAGGGAACTCGAAACGATTCGAGAACAGGGCTATGCCGTCAACAACGAGGAATCGGTGATCGGAGTCCGAGCTATCGGCAGCGCAATCAGAGGGGAAGCCAGCATTCACGGCGCGGTGAGCATCACCGGACCGGTCCCTCGAATGACCGACGAACGGATCGATGAGGACTTCCTCGATCCGCTGCTTGCCACCGTCGATGACATCCGACTCCGACTGAGGTATGAGCACAGGTAATATTACAGTTGTATGCTTGTAAAAAATTATTGTGGCAAATCGGCCGTGTTTCTATAATAGTGGAAAACTACCCAAGACGACGGCCGCGAACACGTGTACAGAACGACGACTAACGTGCTGGTCCGTACACCACTGGTTTTCGACACCTGTGAGAATCCCGCGACTAACCAAACCACGGATCGCCTAATAGCTGTTTCGTCGTCGATGGTGTCCGGCGCGTGTTGGTAGCGTAGAACCGCACGACGTCGCTACAATCGAGTGGAAACAGCCCTCAGGAGGAGGTTATCTTGAAAGCGAGAGCAGTTGCTAACAGTGGGCGAATGCCCTGCTGAGTGGCACCGCGGAGTGGTCTGCATAAGTTCTGAACACGCCCTCAAAACCTTTTCTGAGTCCCCGTTCTCTCGAACAAACGTTGACTCTATCTCGAGGGTTCAATTGATGCGCTGATCACTCATCGGCGGCCCTCAGTGGCCGGCCGAGGCCTTCCATGAGCGACTGCTGTCTCCAATAGCAACTGCACCGCACCGACCGCACAGCAAAAGATACCGACCGCCTGCCGGCTGTGAAGGGCAGCAGACATCAGTACGCCCCAATCATTTTATCGTTAGCGGTGGTTTAGTCGGTCAGCAGCGTTTCCATAGGTGCTACTACAAGAATATCTACGGCACACGACCGATTGCACGAGAACTCCAGCACGGCCTCGCTTAGTACTACTGCGGACTTGAGAAACCGCTATCGAGAGACACCATTGATCGGTTTCTCACCGATCTCGAACACGTCATCGACGATGTCTTCGACAGACTCGTCGAGCAGGCCGCGGGCGGCGGCCTGCTCGACTCGACGTACTCCATCAATTCGACCCACGTCGAAGCGATCCAATACAACGACGCTGCCTCATGGAACTACGATCCAACAGCCGAACAGTACTACTACGGCTTCGGCTGTACGATCGTCTCAACCGGCGCAAAGATCCCGATCGCGGCGGATTTCACCCAGGCCAAACAAGCAGACCAAGAGACGGAGATGCGCGTCACGGGTGACGCGCTCGCCGTCGATACACCGATCTGGATGCTTGGAGACAGCGCCTACGACATCCTCGATTGGCACGACCACCTGTTGGCCGCAAGAGTCGTGCCAATCGCTCCATACAATCCGCGAAACACTGACAACCCGAAAAACATCGAGTACAGGGCCGAAGACCGAATCGAGGAACACAGCGAGGACGTTCAGCTGAAACAATCTATCCTGGACGAGACGTACAACAACCGGACAGGAGTCGAACGAACCAACGATGCAGTCAAGGACTGCGGCCTCGGGCGCGGACGTGCCCGAGGCCGCGCCCACGCACGAACAGAAGTGTTCGTTGCGCTGTGTCTTCGGATCGTCATTGCAATCACCAACTACGAGCGAGGACACGATTCGGGACGTGAGATGCTCAAGCTATGAGTTGGATTCTATGACACGCTCCGAGTGAGCAACTGGCTCAGTTGGTGGAAGATCTCCCAGCGATAGCGTAAATCTCTCTGGAGTCGTCTAGGGCGTATGGCGTCGATTCCTGAGTACGTTCGTCGAACTCTCCAAGACCAGATTGAGAAACACGCGCGCACCGCTCGTCCACGCGGTGCGCGCGTGTGCAGGTTCGTTTATCGTGGTGAATACGCATACATCGATGCGTTCGAGAGCGATCCCTGGGTGATGCCTGATACGAGCGAGGAAGAGAAAGAACGCATCCGACACACTCCAACGAAATTGTGTCGATTAACCTGAACCGGCGATCCGGGCTCGTGGGCATTTGCGTTCTACAAGTACAGTGACGAGCGATACGAGCCGTCGATTACGCTCGACGGGTCGTTCACTGGCTCACCTAAATCGTGCTTTGACACCGCCCCACAGGCCTATCTTCGATAGGATGCCCGACTGGGTACGAATTAACTGGAGGCTCTACTAGACAGTGCCTCCTCGAACGAAACGTACCGCGAACAAGGTGACGCCGGACTCGATTTCTTTTCGATCAACAAGACCGTCTCCGTCAGCCACTGAGTCGATCGGACGACTCCGCAAAACGGGCTAAATCCGCAGCCGAAACCGCCCAACCGAAGTTTTATTCGGTTTCGAGACTCATCGTTTAGCAGAGACCGTGATACATACACCCACCACCCGGCCACGCGAAACGATTGTCGACGGCGAAACAACAGGGAAACAACGATGAGCTATTCGCAGGAACAGGGCAAGGGGCAAACGCTGCTCGAGGAGTTTACCGACAATCTAACCGTCCACTCGGTAACGTTCGAGGTCGTCGACCGAGGCGACGTCGAGCGGGCGATTGCGGACGAACTCGTCGGCGACGCGGTCGGAGTTGACCTCCCAATCGAAGGAGTCGACCTCCCGGAAGGAGTGGTGACCGACCCTACGGTCCAGGCGATCACTGACTCTGACACCGGCATTACTCCGGGGCTTATGGGAGTCGCTTCCTACGGTAGCGTCGTCGTCACGTCGACCACGAACTGGGACGGACCGATCAGCCTGTACCCACCGAAGCACATCGCCGTCGTGAAACGGAGTGACGTCGTTGCGGACATGGCAGCTGCGCTCAAGCGCCTCGCGGAGAGCTTCGAGGGGGGCGTAAACGACGCGGTTTTCGTCACAGGCCGGAGTTCGACGGGCGACATGGGTGCGTCGGTCGTCGGCGTCCACGGTCCTTCTGAAATGCACGTGGTGGTGATCGACGAATGACGACGAACGTGACCAGGACGAGGGCCGAAAAGCGTGAGCGAATCAGACACCTCCTCGAGACGGAGGGAGAAACGATCTCGACGAACACGCGCATTCTCAACAGCGAGCGGTATGCGGCTATTGATGACCTGGGCGACGCTCACGAGGAGGTTCGGACAACAGCCCGCGCGCTCAAAGAGGAGTCGATCGAGCGGCTTCCCGAGCTGATCGACACCCTGACTGAGAGCGTCGAAGCCAGCGGCGGCGAGGTGTACGTCGCTCGAGACGAGGCGGACGCCAACCGATACATCCAGTCGGTGTGTGAAGACGAAGACGCGGAGGTCGTCGTCAAGAGTAAGTCGATGACGACCGAGGAGATTGAAGTGAACGAGGCCCTCGAGCGAATTGGTTGCGAGGTCGTCGAAACCGACCTCGGCGAGTTGGTCATCCAGATCGCCGAGGAGTCGCCCTCGCATATAGTCGGTCCTAGCCTCCACAAGTCGACCGAAGAAATTGCGATGCTGTTCAACGAGCACTTCGACCTCGAGGAACCTCTCGAGACACCCGACGAACTAACGGCATTCGCCCGGGATCACCTCGTCGAGCAATTTAAGAAAGCAGACGTCGGCATGACCGGTGCGAACTTTGTGGTAGCTGAAACCGGCTCGATCGCACTCATCACGAACGAGGGCAACGCCCGAAAGACGGTCGAGGCGACGAACACGCACGTCGCGGTCGCGGGTATCGAGAAGATCATCCCGACACTCGAGGACTTAGGGCCATTTCTCGAGCTCGTTGCACGATCCGCGACCGGCGAGAGTCTTACTTCCTACACATCGATTTTTTCGCCGCCGATCAATACGCCCTCCTTCGAAGGCGAGGACGAAGAACGCACGTTCCACCTCGTCTTGATCGACAATGGGCGGATGGCAATGCGCGAGGACGAGGTGCTCAAAGAGACCCTTTACTGCGTTCGCTGCTCGGCTTGTCTAAACTCCTGTGGCAACTTCCAGAGCGTCGGCGGACACGCCTTCGGCGGCGAGACGTACACCGGCGGCATCGGTACGGGCTGGGAGGCTGGCGTCCACGGCCTCGAGAGCGCTGCCGAGTTCAACGACCTCTGTACGGGCTGCTCGCGCTGTGTCAATCAGTGTCCAGTGAAGATCGATATTCCGTGGATTAACACGGCCGTCAGGGACCGCATCAATCGCGGTGCAGAGCCCGATTCGTTCGACTTCGTCTACGAGGGACTCACGCCGGACGAAGAGCCCCGAGGCGTCGATCTTCAAAAACGCTTCTTCGGCAATTTCGAGACGATCGCGAAAGTCGGTAGTGCGACCGCACCTGTCTCGAACTGGTTGGCGAACGTTTCAGTCGGGCGGTACGCCCTCGAGCGATTCGTTGGCGTCGAACGTGAGCGAGAGTTGCCTGCCTTCGAACGAACGACGCTCAGGGACTGGTTCGAGGGCCGCGACCTTGCGAACACCGAGAACCCGGTCAAGAAGGTCGTGCTTTACCCCGACCTGTACACCAACTACATCGAGACCGAGCGCGGGAAGGCCGCAGTCAGAGCCCTGGAGGCCCTCGGCGCGCACGTCGTCGTCCCGGAGGTTCCCTCGAGCGGACGTGCACCGCTCTCCCAGGGAATGGTCGAAACCGCGAGACGACACGCCGAGAACGTCGCCGACGCGCTCGGGCCGTACATCCTGAACGACTGGGACGTGGTCGTCATCGAGCCGAGCGACCTCGCGATGTTCCGAAGCGACAACGAACACCTGCTGCCGAGCGAGCGCCACGACCGCCTTGCCGACAACAGCTACGAGATCCTCGAGTACGTATACGGCCTACTCGAGCAGCCGGGCGTCGATGAGACGCCGCTTCGTGCGAAACGCGTGGGTGAGCGCGATCTCATGTATCACAGCCACTGCCAGCAGCGCACCCTCCGGCTCGAGACGTACACGACGGCCGTCCTCGAACGACTCGGCTACGACGTGGCGACGAGCCAAACTGAGTGTTGTGGTATGGCGGGTTCCTTCGGCTACAAATCGGAATACTACGAGTTGAGCATGGATGTCGGGGAACTGCTGAAAGAGCAGATCGAAGCTGAGGGTGATCGAAAGGTTATCGCCAGCGGTACCTCCTGTATGGACCAAATAGATGCCCTGATTGGACGAAAACCGGCCCACCCGATCGAGTTGCTGGTCAGATAGGGGTTCGCTCACCAGACGTACCTATTTGCTCTACTGATCACCATCCACTGCCTAGAGGAAGGCGAACGCTCGAGCCGATGATCCGCCGACATCCTGGATGTTCAGCGGCGGATAGAAGAAGTACGCCCGGCGGCTCTCCTCTCCCTCAAGTATCTGATCCAGATTTCGGAGTTCTTCGATCGGAATAATATCGTTCTGGAGCAGCGGAACGTGTGATTCGTCCGCGCCGATGTCGGTGACAGGACCCTGGGCGGGAACTTCGTCAGTCCAGCCCGCGACACTTGGCGTGTCGATACCGACGGCCTTGGGCTCGAGTTCCGCGATGTACTGTGCAACATCACCCGAGAGGAATAGATAGCACATGACGTATTTGTCGGTTCACCCGTAGTACTCGTCCCAGCCGGTGTAGTGCATCACGACGTCGCCCGATTCAATCTCGTCAGCGAATGGCTCGATGTGCTTGGGCATGATCGGTTCGCTGGCTCCATCAGCGTCAGGGCGAGGACAATTCCCTCGCCCATGAACGCGTCGGTAGAGAACTCGTCGAGCGTCTTCCCCTCGGGAACGAACGATCGGTTGTTTCGCTACTTGACTTCGCACGTTATTTCGTTAGAGCCCGTATAGAGTGTGTGAAACGTGGATGCTGCCGATAACGTCGTTCCTGTCGTGTACTGAACCAATCGACCAGTTCGAGTGTTTCTCGATGCGGCAGAAACACCACGCCAAAACCTACGTAACAGGTCTTGTTGCGGCCAGCAACAAGACCGTTCA
>LFCJ01000326.1_pt1 | contig 28785 bp, 35 predicted proteins | sample 643141 | NCBI WGS metagenome assembly LFCJ01 (sample SAMN03766243, study PRJNA286221) | soda lake metagenome | biome: soda lake; feature: Kulunda steppe; material: water; isolation source: sample B1-Br-g2 brine of Lake Bitter-1 | place: Russia: Kulunda steppe | collected 2010-07
CGGAAATGGGTAGTAGATGAGAAAACAAGTATACAGTACCGAAATAAATCAGTATCACAGACAGAAGCTGACAGAGCCATAAAATCAGCAGAAAGACTTCTCAAAAAGACCAGAAAAGAACTGGAATGACAGAATTCTTCTCAACCAAGAACCAAAAGATGTTGAATTTAGAGTAAATCAATCACAGTCAAGAAGACACACCTTGTAATAGAAGAGAAAGACGGAACAGAAACATTCTATTTACTGAACGAGAAGCTGGAATGAAGGGGTTAAATGTTTAAGTCTGGATGTACTCAGAAACAGGTCTTAGATTAAAAAGTTAAGTTGCGGGGGACACGCCAAAAGCCTTATGCATAGTTTTCTGCTTTTGTTTAAGTCTTTAAGCCTGTCTAAGGTATCTAATCAACTTTTAAATACCTATTTAATGCTCTAAGTTAAAGAATTAAGTAACTGATTAAGATTTTAATTCATAGTTTGGGTGTTAAATGGTAAAGATTTATAAAAATTTACAACCAATTACAAATTGTTGCAATGCCTATTGAAATCGACAAGTTTGAAACACAGCCAAGAGAATTACTGGGGATAGACGAGGATACACAAGCCTACAAAGTTTTAGAGTTCTTGGCTGAAAACTCTGATCACGCATTTACGCCTAAAGAGATTCGTAAAGCGACCGGCATCAAGAAGGGAAGCATAGGAACAGTTCTTTCGCGTCTAGAAGGTCAGAATCTAGTACGTCATAAAGGTAAGTACTGGGCCATTGTAGAAGATGATCGACTTGCTTCGTTTACAGCAATGACCCAAGGGAGCTCGGCATCAGTTAACGATGATTACTTTGGTGAAGATGGTGAAAGTTAGTCGAGGAGAGGTAGTAGTAGGTCCAGATTTTATTGGAGGGAACAATAGAAGACCATTTGTAGTAATCAGCAATGAAGATCATCCTTTTAGTTCTGAAGAGTGTTTAGTCGTATTAATTACTACTACGGAAAGAGGTGAGGCTATACCATTACCTGAAGAAAAGTTTGAGGAAGGAGAATTACCCAAGAAAAGCTTTGCCTCACCTTGGACAATAACTACACTTAAGACTAGTGCCGTACAGGAGAAAATGGGAAAACTAAATTCGGATACTATGAGAGAAATCTCAGATCAAGTCATCACTTATATCCAATAGCTAATTCTGATAACTTACTCCTACACTTATCTTCTCGTCCAGTACTGGTCAGAAATTTTAACTAGAAAGTTTGTTCAACATTGGAGATCTGGTTAAAAAGTTAAGTTTGCGGGGGACAAGATTCGAACTTGCGAACGGCTAACCGACAGGGTCCTAAACCCTGCGCCTTTGACCACTTGGCTACCCCCGCATGGTCTGTAAGTATCGGTGTGGCGGCAAGTTTTTTAACCAGTACGTATTCTAACTAATTAGCAATAAAAGCTTCGTTCTGAACTTTTATCTTTATGCAGTGGAAAGAATTCGAGCTAGTGCAGTCAGGTAACTCGTTTCTAATCAATGATTCTGGTTTCAAAGTAGGACTAGATTTTGAGGGGTCAGCAGATATACAGCTTCTGACTTCAAATGTTAAAGGTGACGGGAATGTATTCGTGGGTCCCGAAGGCCTTGAGCTTGATGCAGATTTTGAACCATTAACGCCGGGTGAGATAGTGGACATTTATGGAGTCCTGATAAAGGCGTTACCTGGAGAAGAGCTTAGTTACTGGTTTAGAATTAATGAACGCTCCTTCTACCTTTCCAGTTCCCCGGGGGATAAAGAGGGGCTTCCAAGATTAGAAGGAGAAGTTGATGTTGCTTTTCTTAAGGCATCGAAGAAATCGGTAAGAGAGGCAGTAGTCGTGAAGCCTAGCATGGTTGTTCCATATAGTGGTGATATGAATGTGAAAGAATTTGTGGCTGAGCTAGAGGACAGAAATATTGATTGTAAAGTAGATTAAGGGCTTTAAAGTATGTTTAAAACCGAGAACAGATCAAGTATCCTCTCGGTTATGAAGAATCTCACTTTATTAGAGGTTGTCAAGGCCTCATACTCTATACCTCCTTTGTCTAACTGTTTCCTAAGCTCCTCAAAACTGTTTTCTGAGTCTATTACTGCATCAAGACTAGTCTCGTTTACATCTACGCTTAATGTGGCGTCTTCTAGTTCTTCAACATCTAGTTTTTCAACTAAAGTTCCATTCATCTCTGCTGAATAAGTAGCATTAGTTTGTTGAAAGTAGACGTTTATTCTCTGATCTCCAACTATGTTCGCCACAAAATCAGGCATATCTTCTTGATTTGAGTTTATCTCTTCTCTAAGTTCAGAAGGGTCGATATTTTCATGTAGATACTCAAAGTCCGATTCATTCCAGTCGATTCTCTCGGATTCTTCTGCAGCAATAAAAGGTATCAATAAAATCAGGGTTGAGATGAGTATTATCTTTTTTCTTGATATCATAAGTCAAAATTTATATGTACTACTTAATTAACTAACTGGATGTTTCTAGAGTTTCAGGTAGTTCTTGACCTTCCATCTCTGGGGGTACATCTTCAGTGTTATTTATGAAATCATGGACGCGCTGCTCGTGGACGATTATAATTGCTTCAGGATTAGAATCCGAATCATTTACTAAGAAAGCGGTCGGAGATGTGCCTTCACAAGGACCACAGCCACCGAAATCTGTTTGATTTTTGTCTACTACTAGATTTTCATCAGGATAATTTTCATCTAAATAATTTCGTGCTTCTGAGTATTCCTCTTCAGCATTTATGGGGCCACAAGCATCGCAGGTGAAAGATGTATCTGCAGAATAAACTGCTAGATACGTAAAAGCACTTACTGAGAGCAGGGAAAGACCTAAAATAGCTAATAGAATTTTTTTCTTTCCTCTAAAAGACATGTTATGTTGTTTTAAATCAGGATTTAAACGTTTTTTGATACTGGCGTTAAAGAATATTATTTTACTGTAACGCTCTTTGCTAAGTTGCGAGGTTTATCAGGGTTGTTGCCTTTTTTGAGCGCGGTCTCATATGCTAGTATCTGAAATGGTACTACTTCTAAAATCTCCCGATTTTCGTCTTCAGGAATTTCTATAAAGTATTTGAAACCTGGATGTCTCTCTACACCGGTGCCGATCAGGTCGGCTCCTCGGGAATAGGCTTCTATGGCGTTAGACAGAGAGTTAGTCTCGTCGTCTAAGAGAAATGCAAATACGGGTACGCCGTCCTCTATTAATGAAAGAGTGCCGTGCTTGAACTCTCCTCCGGGAAAGGCCTCAGCATGTATGTATGAGAGTTCTTTCAGCTTTAAGGCGGATTCGGCTGCAAGTTCTCTTCCTTTGTTCCGTCCGATGAAGAAACAATGATCTTTTTCCATGAGGTAATCAGAAATTTCTTCTATTTCCTTTCTATTATCTTTAATTACTTTTTCCAGTTTTTCGGCCGTTTTAAGCAGAGAAGATCGGCCTTTTCTAAGTCTGCCTGCTGAAGCATGAGATAAAAGTTTGAGTACTGTTATTTGGGCAGTGAATGCTTTTGTTGATGCAACGCCGATCTCTGGTCCGGCATTAATGTAGAGCGTTTGGTCAGAGTTGCGTGATAAAGTTGAACCTACTACATTAGTAACAGAAAGTATGGGTGAGTCGACTTTTTTCAGAGCTGACAAAAGATCTGCGGTTTCGCCGCTTTGGCTCACAGCAATAACTAAGTCTTCATCGGTCACGTGGTCGGCCATATATTCGAATTCATGGCTCTGTTCTACGTAGGCTTCTATACCTTTTGAACGCAAATATTTGGCTCCAAGCATTGCTGCGTAGCTTGCTGTGCCGCAGCCAGTTAAATATACTTTTTCAGCGCTTTTAACCATTTTTGAAGCTGCTTCTATATCGCTTCTGTCTTGGAAAACTGCTCTTTTGACTGTTTCTGGTTGTTCGTGTATTTCTTTTTCCATGAAATGGTTAAAGCCGTTTTTAGAAGCTTGGTCGGCGTTCCAGTCAACGGTTTCGATCTCTCGATTTACGGGTCTTCCTGAATTAAATATTTCTAATTCGTCTTCTCTGATAATTGCATAGTCTCCATCTTCTAGGAATATGGCGTTATCAGTATGTTCCAAGAATGGCATTATATCTGAAGCAACGAAGTAGGAGTCTTCTTGGATACCTATTACTAGCGGAGAGTCTTTTCTAAAGGCTATCATTTCTCCTGTTTCTAATAGTGCTGTTACGGCGTAGGAGCCTTTTAGCTCCGATATAGTTTCTTCTAAAGCCTCTTTTAATGATAGGTTAGATAGTTTTTTCTTTAATAGGTGAGGTATTACTTCGGTGTCGGTTTCTGATTTAAATTTTTGCTCTCCGAGTTCCTGTCTTAGTTCAGTGTAATTTTCAATTATTCCGTTGTGTACTACTGCAATCTCATTTTTAGTGTCTGTGTGAGGGTGCGCATTTGTTTTGTTTACGCCTCCGTGTGTGGCCCATCGGGTATGGCCTATTCCTGCTTCGCCTTTGTGGTCGTGGGAAAGGTTATCTACGGAACCTTCAACTTTTTCCACTTTGATTGAAGGATTGGTGAGTATGGCCGTTCCTGCGGAGTCGTATCCGCGGTACTCTAATTTTTTGAGACCTTCTGCTATTTTTTTGTTAGCATTTTTGCCTCCTTTGTAACCAATAATGCCGCACATATAACCTTTTGTTTTAGTTCTTAAGTTTTTAAAACCTGTTAGAGAGGAGATTAGAGGTATAAATTGCTTTTTACTTTTGGACTAAGAGTTCTTTAGACACACAGATGAAGTATAAAACTTTTTTTACCGGTTGTCTTTCTATGCTGCGTAAAGGCCTCAAGTCAGATCAATTATCTGCACTAGACAGTCCGATAAGAAGACAGATACTACAACTCCTCTGGGAAGAACCAGACTATCCTGCATCAATAGCTAAAAAACTAGAAATATCCAAACAGAAAGCGCACTACCACTTCAAAAAACTCTTAGACTCAGAACTAATAGAAAAGAGAAGCACAGAAAATGTTTCAGGCGGGTCAGCCACATATTACAGTCCTACTGCAAAAAGATTCATTTACTCAAAAAATGAAATAACGGATACAGCATTTTTCGAAGAGTTTTTCCAAGACGAAACGGAGGGCCTCATTGTAGTCGGGGCGCCTGACACACACGGCCCTGATCAAGTACGTGCTCGTGACGGCCACCTAGCTGGCGACATAGGGGTCAAGCTTGGAAACATGGGTGGAAAGTTCACAACAGTATGGGACACTGAAGTTGTCAGGGACAAAATGTTTGACCAAAAAATGGTCCTAGTCGGAGGAGTACTGACTAACACCGTCACAAAAAAATTCAATGAGAAGTTCCCAGCATACTTCTCAGGAGAAGGATTCCCATATAGAGAGATAACTACTCCTAGAGATACCTACACCGACCCAGATATAGGGCTTGTAGCCAGAAATAAAGATAAGCTTCTAGTAGCAGGAGTACGCAATACAGGAACTAAGGCCGCAGTAAAAGCATTTATGGAGCTTGGTCCTGAAGAGAAAAATTATTTAGTTGTCAGAGGCCTTGACTTAGATGGGGACGGAGAGATCGACGACTATGAGGTAATAGAATAAAAATGGATTGGCAAGTCTTCCAGACTGATGTATTAGACAGTCTTGAACAATACAAAGGTTATTTCGACCTCTTTGAAAGGATAGGCAGTTTATCTGATAATTCTAGGCCTGACTGCGTTGCAAAAGTATCGCGTAACAGAAAGAAGATATGGATATTTGACGCTAAGAATAAGCGCAGCATAGATGATGAAGATGAACGAAGAATGCAGGACTACAAAGAAAAAATAAGTGCAAACCCACTTGAAATCGGATTAAATCCTTCTGAAGTAAAAGAATACGAATTAGAACCAGTTTTTATCACTCAATCTAATTGTAACTCAAAATTCACTGTTGTACCTGTAAAATCCCTACATCAGTACTTGAGAAAAGAGCTAGTCTACGTTGAAACTGATAAAGTAGTACGCGATGTAGCAGGAATGGCGAAGAACGGAGCTCTGTCTCACGGTCAAGTAAGGCTTCTATACCGTTCTCTTACCTCATTCAGAGGAAACATGCAAAGATCAGAGAGACTATTACAAGATTTAGAAAATTCCTTTACAGGCCTAAAACTTCATGGATGGCCTCGAAAAGAGCTAGAGCATTTGCCCGTAGATTTCGTAATAGAACATGAAGAAAGACCTGAAATCTTCCTCGTTGATGTTCCGTACTCTGATCACCGGCTGGAAGAACAAGATCTTCCAGGTCTAGAGGATAAAGAAGTAATTTATACTGTTTTAGGAGGAGATTCAGAATATGGTTGCAAGTTTGAAGAATTTGAAAACCGTTTAAAGAGGAAAGCAGGGATACTTGGATGGCGGGATGCAGTAGAGTTATTTTCGCCCCGCATATCGACAGAAGTGACTTTCGATTCGGATAAAGTAGTAGTGCGTGATGATATAGGCCTAGGTTTTCGCGCAGAAATAAAGTCTCTAAATGATACAGAATATCGTATAAAGGCTCAAATGCCGCAAAAGGCGTTAAAGAGATTGAAAGAGCGTAATCTAAACTCTAGAAAGGATTTTGGCGAAATCAGATCGAACTGTTTTATACATCAGTTCAAAGTAGAAAAAGAATTAGAGATAGATTATGGAGTTGTTGAGAGTTTTGAAGCATATAGAGATACGGTTGACGCAGTTTATCAGTCTGCATTGAGTCCTTATCTAAGTAAAAAAGTTAGTTCTACCTAAGACCTTTCCGCTCTTTCACAAACCTTACATAACCATGTTTTTCCTTATCTCCATTTCTAAACCTGTAAAGAACCTGCCCACTATTTTCTATTAATGGGGCAACCACCACATCTGATTTAGTTATAGCATGTTGGACGTTTTTGACAGCAAAAGAATAAAGTATTCTATCAAACTCTTGATCTGGCAGACTGTCTCCATGAATAATTTTTGCATTAGCAACTTTTTCTCTAGCTAAAAGAACAAGATCTTCATCGAGTTCAACACCAACTACGTCATCGCATAAATGTGTTAAAAGAGCTAATACGTAGCCAGAACCTGAACCCATTTCCAATACCCGGCCTTCAGGCTCAAGCAGCTCTAACATATCTGCCACCATATGAGGTGCCGATACAGTAGACTCTTCTTTAAGCAAATAGGGCCTATCGGCATAAGGTCTTTTTTCGACAAAATCGGCTCTATCTACTCTTCGAAAGGCTTCCTCTATTTCCGGAGATTTTATGTGGTTCTGTGCTTTCAACCTATCCACCATTTGGTTGTTTGAGTCCATTCAACGCTATTTAAAACATGGAATGTTAACTGTTTTTCTATTGCCATGAGGCGAGAGGTAGATCTCGGCGACAGAAAAGTTATTATAATTGGGACAGAACACGTCTCAAAAGATAGCGTCGAGGAAGTTCAGAAGGCACTTGAAGAAGAAAGGCCTGACATTGTCGGGGTTGAACTCGATGAAGATAGGCTTGCAGCACTTCGCGGTAGTTCACACTGGAAAGAGCTTGACGTAGTGGAAGCTATCAAAAATGGACAAGGATATCTATTAGCTGCAAATCTTTTTCTAAGTATTTACCAGAAAAAATTAGGGCTGGAAGAAGGTGTGAAGCCTGGAGCAGAGCTCTTGAAAGCTGTAGAAGTCGCGGAAGAAAAAGATATTTCAGTAGAACTTGTGGATCGAAATATTAACGATACTTTTAGACGCGCATATAACAACCTATCGTTCTGGGAGAAGTTCAAAATAGGTTTATCGCTTCTTCCTGGCGGAAAAGAAACAGAGATAGAGTTAGAAGAAGACATTCTTGATACATTAGTAAGAGAATTGGAAGAAGAATTTCCAACTATAGGCAAAGTATTTTTAGAAGAAAGAAACCATATAATGGCTGAAAAACTCCTTAAAAAAGATTTTAATACTGCAGTACTTGTTGTAGGAGCAGCACATGTTAAGGGGATTAAAGAAATATTGAAAAATCCTGTAAAATACGAGGAAAAAGATATTCAAAGTTCAAGAATATTTTCGTATATTGCATACGGCTTTCCGATTGTTATAATATCTCTAATGGCTCTAGGTCTGGTCACGGGCGGATGGAGTCAACTATTAGAGATGGGGGCTATATGGATAGGCCTAAACGCTATACTTGCAGGTATTGGAGCAATAATCGCTCGTTCACATGTCAAGACGTGGATAGCATCCACATTAGTATCGCCTATCACTTCTATGACGCCAGTAATTGGTGCGGGAATAGTTGCAGCATACGTAGAAGCCAAATATCATCCTCCTTCAGTTGAAGAACTTGAAGAAATTACAAAAATAACCTCTTACAAAGAGTTATGGCAAAATCAAGTAGGTGTTATAATATTGACATTGGTATTTGTATCGGTTCTTGGAGCTGCAGCGACAGTTATAGCAGCAGGTCTAATGGCGTTAACGTTTTTCTTTTAGTACATGTATTTTTCTTCCCACTCATCCAAATCTAAATTCTCGTTAGTGGTTTCGGAATTGTCTTCATCACTAGGGATAGGTTTTCTCAATCGGTAGCCTATTAAAGCACCTATGAGGATACCGGCCAAATGAGCCTCATTAGCTACATTGTTTGCACCAGTCAAACCTACTATGTCTATAAAGACGTAGATTATCAATGCCGCCCACATAGGTACGGGTACGCCTAGAGCTAAGCCAGTTTGTCGAGGTTTGTAAACTGCTAAAGCCGCCATTATCGCCATTGCGCCTCCTGAGGCACCAACAATAAAAGTTTCAGGATAGAAGACAAAAGCCGTTAAATTAGCGAAAACTGCTGCAAATATGAAGGTTAAATAAAAAGTCCTTGAGTTGGTGTAAAGTTCATAAATTGAGCCGAAAAGACCTATGAAAAAGATGTTATTCAGTAAGTGTTCAAGACTTGAATGCGCAAGGAATGAGGTGAAAAATCTGTAGGTTTCAACGCCAGGCCTATATGCAAGTTCAACTGAGAGAGTAATCTGTAAAATGTATACTATTAATAAAAGGACTGAAAGTTTCAATGCTGCGTAGTTAAAATTTTGTTCCTCGTCTTTGTAGGGGAACATGAGTATGAATGGGTGTCTGAGCCTTATTAGAAGGGCTGACTTTTAGTTATTAAAACTTGTGTGATTGATAAGTTTTACATGGAAATTAATCCTAGACTACTTTTCTCGATATTTTTCGTCATAGGTTTAACAGCTTTCATGTACTATGACAGAAAGAATGTAGAGAGGCATTCAATACTGTTTATTAGAAGAACTCAGAGAGGTATAGAATATCTTGATAAAATAGCGAAAAAAGCTCCGAGATTTTGGAATATATATGCGTGGACAGGAGTAGTTGCTGCACTAATCAGTATTCCTCTTATGCTTTTCCAGATAGGATGGATAGTGAACAACTTTCTCTCTACAGGTTCTTCTGAGGGAGGTCCTGCTGCCATATTACCAGGATTAACGTCTGAACAAACTATTAGCGGGAATTTACAGGCTGGAGCAACTTTTATACCTGTAGAGTATTGGGTTATATCAATAGCAATTTTGATGATTGTTCATGAGGCTTCTCACGGAATTATTGCTAGATTAGAAGATTTTGAGATTAACTCTGTCGGATGGATAGTTTTAGGAATTATTCCTGGTGCTTTTGTCGAGCCTAAAGGAGAAATGATGATGCCTGAAAAAGGTGAAAAAGAAGGTGATGCAATGGGCTTATGGGATCAAGGTAACTACAAGCAGAGACTAAAAGTACTAAGTGCGGGAAGCTTTGCGAACTATGTTACGGCGTTATTACTGTTTTTACTATCTTTGGGAGTGGCATCTGCTGTGGCTACACCGCACCTTATGTACGATGCTCAAGAAGGATTTCCTGCTGCAGAAGCAGGAATGACGTCTGGGGAAATACTTGAGATAAATGGGTCTGAGGTAAGCAATATTAATGATGTCCGTGAAGCAATGGAGGGGATCGAATCTGGGGACACAGTTACAGTACTCAGCACTGAAAGAGAAGAACCTTTTGAGTTTGAAGCAGGAGAACTTGAAGGATTTGAAGGAGGTTATTTAGGTTTACAGTTTTCAAACCTCACGACAGGTTGGATGTGGTTCATTAACTTGCTGCATATGGCCGCTTTCTTGAATATTGCTATAGGTATGTTTAATTTGTTGCCAGCAAAACCTCTGGATGGAGGCCAAATTGTGGATACATTTGTAGAAGAATTTGGCAAGGAAGAACACAGGAAGTATGTAAATCATTTTTCAGTATTTATGTGGATAATCGTGTTAGGCTCTTTAATAGCTGCATTGATATTATGACAACGTACAAGGTAGAAGTTATTGATCGAGGTGATGAGGTAGAAGCCGAAGAGGGTCAGTCTGTACTTCAGGCTTTGCTTCATGGTGGGGTAGAGTGGATGCATGCCTGTGGAGGATTTTGTAACTGTACTACTTGTCGTATAAAAGTAGAAGAGGGTATGAAAAATCTTTCTGAGATGCAGCAGGATGAGAAAAATACTTTGAGGCGTTTTCAAGGAGATGAAGTTTTGGAAGGTCCTTTTAGGCTTTCTTGTCAGGCTAAAGTTTATGGAGATATTAAAATTTCTGAACCTGAGTGGTTTTAGATGAAGTGCTGGAATTGTAGCGGTTTAATGGAGGAATACGTTGCTTGTGAGATTAAATGTTTTAACTGCGGTTTGATACGCGATTGTTCTGATCCTTAGAGCTTGCTTCGCACTTATTACATAATGCAAGCATTGTTCTATTCTTGCATCCCTTTCTAACACATTCCACGCGTAGAAAGAAGTATAAACTTTTTTGAATACATTATATTGGAATTTTTGTTACTGGTAAGGAATTCGAACAACCAAACTATATATAAAGCTTCGGGATTAAATCCCTAATCTGTAGATAGTCTTAAAAGACTCTTTTAAAGTTTCCGACAGTTTTGGGAAGGGTCTACATAGACGAATTTTACACAAAAACGTGATACTATGACAGAAACAGTAGATTGCCCATATTGTGGAAAAACCTTCGAGGGGGAAGACGAAACAGAGGCTAGGACAAAAGAAGGAATTCACAGGGCCGAAGCGCATGTAAACGGCACTGAATCTAAGACAAAAGCCTCAAAGGGAAGAAACATTATCGACGAGTGGAAAACTGAAGGCCGAAGAGCCTAAAATCTTTTTCCCTTGTTTTCATCCCTCAAAAAACTTTTTTCTTTACTATGAAACAACATCTAAAGATAGGATTGATTCTTTTAGCACCTATAGCCTTGCCGCCGTATTTCCAGTATTTTCATGGAGTTGCAGCACACCTTACGCTGACTGTAATAATTGTTGCATATCTGCCGATTTGGTACTATCTTAGGAAAAACTCAGATACTCTCTAACAGTGATAATAGCTGAGTAGAACACATATGTATTTTAATAGATGTGAACAAAATAGTTTGTAGGTGTAATGCCAGATGAATGGAGAATTAGGTCTATGCATCCTATGCGGAAACCGCGTTAAAACTAATCACCAATACATAACTGCAAAAGAAGGATATACGCATACTTATTGTCTCAGAAACAGCTTTACAGGCCTCTCAGGATCAGAGGCCTGATCTTATTCTCTGATATTGTACTTTATAAATTAAGAATTCAGTCTGCTATCTAGTAGTTGAGAGGCCTAAAGATATGAAGCATAGACTGATAATTAATCGCACTAAACTTGGCGGAAATTATGGAATTGAATAAAATTTTATACGGAGCTCCATTGACTGCTTCGTATTTCCCACTCTTGATCTACTAGTTGATCAATACATTTTTTTGCTCTACACAGTTCTTCTATCTCTTCATCGCCGATTCCGAGTTCTCTGTTTAGTTCTACTACGTGGCTTAGACCCTCTACAAATTGATCATATGCCGGTCCATAAGCGCTACAGGAATGGCCAGGAATCTGAAAGTCTTCCTCAGGAGTTTCGTATTTCCTAAGTATACCCTCAGCTTCGATTAGGGCTTTTTCATTATCGCCCGCTACTTTACCTCGCTTAGACTCTATAAAGTATAGGAGTCCTTCCACAGGTATATCTGAGTCAAAAATTCTTTCAGTAGTATACGTGTTGTTATTGCTATAACTCGTACCCATCTTTGTTATCTAGTAGTAACATGATGGCCATTTTTTATATGTTGTTTGGTCGCCTAGACTAGGCCTATTTTAATTTTTCAATTCAATTCTGAGTATATGAACTTAGAGAAGATGGTTCCGGATAATTATGGTCAGCTAGAAAATGCAGATCTTCCGCTTTCAGAAGGTCGTATCGCCAGGCTCTTTAGAGAGAACATGAGCGATGAACAAACACTAGATGGGGATGTTCCTCACGTTGTTAATTGTGTGCTTTCACAGCTTTTAGAGCAGATTATCGAGGATACTATGAAAGATGCTGAAATGATGGCAAAAGTAAAAGAGGCCCACGTCAGAAACGCGCTTAGAAACATTGAAATAGAGGAAGAGTACTCTGCGCGATCTGAAGCCTTCATTGGCCAACTTAGAGATATTGCTGATGAGATGGAGCGCACAGCCAACCGTTTAGAAGGCTGAAACCTCCAGAAGGTTTTTAACTTTCGACAACAGTATGACTCATAAAGTGTTAAACTATGGAAGAATTAGATTACCTTGACTGGGCATCCTTAATACTTGTAATTGTAGGGGCCGTAAACTGGGGTTTAGTTGGATTAGGACAGTTTACAGGAGCTGGTGGAGATACATATAACCTAGTGTATCTGTTACTCGGCGGAGTAATGGATGGGCAAGTTGAATCTCTAGTATATGTACTAGTAGGTCTTGCAGGTCTTTACCAAGTATACTTTGGCTATCAAATTTATGAAGAATAGAGTAATATACTATTCTTCTAACTTTTTTTCTTCTCCTACAAGCTTGTTTAAAGAATCCATTTCTTCTTCAAAGTTTTTCACTGAGCGTGAGAAACTATAGCTAACATAGCCAAGCACTATTCCTGCGCCTATAAAAAATCCGGCTGCGAAACCCACGATTGCTGAGAGTAAATCCATAATCTAAATACGTCTCGGTTAAAGTTAAAGTCATGGAGAAAGAGAAAAAACTGATGGAAAATCTTCTACTCGCAAACCTTGCAGGACTTCTCATAGGTATCGGGATCTGGCAACTCTCTGATCAAATCATCTATGGCCTTCTCGGATTCGCGGCATTTATACTGATTGTACCTGCTCTTGTTCAGTACTTTTATCTTTCCCGCTCCAACAGATAACGCATCTCTAAAACTGTCAAATAGGAATAAATGGGAGTCACAATGACAATCGCTGCAACCAAAATCTTTAACATAAGGACTATCGATTTTGCTGCTTAAAGAACATTCTAAATCCTGTTCAGGATAAATCAATGCGGCCTTGAGATATCCATATTTCAATAAATAGTCAATATGCCAATGACATCCATTTGAAAAATTGAAGTGGCGAAAAACTCTTTTTAGGCCTCCGCTACCAAAGGCAGATCCATTATAGACTGCGTACTTCTTATCGAATTTTAGAAGTCCTAGACTTCCAACTTCAGCGCTTTCTGGTAGTTCAAGAATTAATGAGTAACTGCCTTTCATTTTTTATGTCTTCAAATCAGAAATAGTGCTGATAATTTTAAGGTAGTGATTGAAGCACATACGTTAAATTAGTTATTTTAATTACTCGTATTTTTCCTATTTAAGGGCTAATGCACTCAATTTTTATTACTTTAGAGGTAAAACCGATTATACTGTGATAAATTAATGCAAGACACACTTGAAAGAGTTTCAGAAGGTTATAATGCTGATATGAATCAAGAATCCCTACGAGAACATTTTATGGAAGATTTTGAAGACTTCCGCAAATTACTTGAAAATGGGGAGGTTAGAGCTGCAGAACAGAATCCAGAAGGCGACTGGGAAGCTGTTTCAGAAGTCAAAGAAGGAATATTGTTAGGCTTCCAACTTGGAGAGAAAGTTCCGTTCAAAGGAGGAGTTATGGAGTATTCTGATAACGATACTTTTCCTCCTCAGCAGGATCTAGAAGCAAGAGCTGTTCCAGGAGGAACATCGGTAAGAAGTGGTGCCTATGTGAGTGATGATGTGATTATAATGCCTCCAGCATACATCAATACAGGAGCCTATGTAGATGACAATACTATGGTGGACTCGATGGCGCTCGTAGGATCGGCAGCGCAAGTAGGCGAAGATGTACATCTCTCCACAGGAGCAAAACTTGGAGGAGCACTTGAGCCAATTAACCAGACTCCGGTAATTGTAGAAGATGGAGCGATGATAGGCGGAAACAGTGGCATATATGAAGGAACTGTAGTTAGAGAAAATGCAGTAATCGCGCCAAACGTGGAACTATCAGGCAGTACAGAAATTTATGATGAGATAGAGGATGAGATTTACACGGGAGAAGTACCAGAGAATGCAGTAGTAATTCCAGGATCAGTAGAACACGGGGATGTAAATGGAGAAGCCACTTACAAAGACGTTGCACTAGTAGTAAAGTATAGAGACGAATCTACTGATGCAAATACGGCATTGGAAGAAGCTTTAAGATAATTCTACATGTCATACTCCCTTTTTTCTTATTATTTTGCTATAAAAAGTCAATGCCTTAAATCAAGAATACGAAAATCGATGCAATTACTAGGCCCACAAATACAGGTTTTGATGCTTCTAAGATTTTCTGGCCATCAAGACCTCCAAAGGGTATCAAATTAAACAATGCAAGCCATGCGTTAATTGTATGGCCATAGCTGCCGATTTGACCAGGCACGAAAAGGAATAGGATGGCGAGCACGATATTAGTTATTGGTCCTGCTGCAGAAATCCAGAGCTGCTGCTTAATAGATCGCAGGCCTCGAGAGTAAACTGCGCCAGGAGCTGCGAAAATAAATCCGGCGAAAGATAAGAAAAATGCAAAAGCAAGCATTCTGTAATCTGCTATAAACTCGGCTTGTAATCCATAATTTTGTGCCACAATTTTATGCGCTAGTTCGTGGAGTAAAAAGCCTATCCCTGCAGTGAATAATGCTATGCCAATAGGTCTTGGCATTAGACCGCCTAAAAGATTAGCGAAAGCTAAACCCAATATAATCCACGCGAGTAATAAATCTCTTTTTTCTTCAAATTTCAATTCAATTTTCACCTATTTTCACTTTCTAGAGGCTTTACAGATTTACTTAGAAATGAGTGTGTAAAACTGTTATATCTTCCAATTGTATTTCCTAGTATTTCAATCCAACTCTGTACCATGGAATATATCAGTTAACTCTTCCCTCTCACGTATAACTTTGTCTTCTCCATTTTCAACAAGTATTTCGGCAGGTAAAGGTCGGGAGTTCCAATGAGAAGCCATTGTAAATCCATATGCTCCTACATCTTCTATTGAAAGAATATCTCCCTGTTTTATCTTGGGGAGTATGCGGTCTTCAGCCATTACATCAGTGGAAGAACATACAGGACCTACAACTGTTTTAGCCGATCCTAGGGGTCTATTGATATTATTAGCGACAATTATGTGGTGATAAGCGTTTAAAAGCATAGGCCTAATATTATGATGCATTCCTGTGTCGATTCCTACGTATTCGGTACCATTCTTATTTTTAATTCCGGTTACTCTGGTCAAAAGTCGTCCTGATTGTGCTACCAGAAATCTTCCGGGCTCTATACGTAGTTGAGGGTTTCCAATATTATTCTGACTAACTCCTTCTCTAAATTTTTTTGTTACTTGTTCAGCAACTTCTTCGATATCCAGATTTTCGTCCTCAGGTTTGTAAGGTACTCCTAAACCACCGCCAATATCTACAAATTCAAATTCGATGTTAAGCTCTTCGGCTATTACTGCCGTAATTTCAAGTAACTTCTCTGTTATCTGTCCAAAATATTCCGGATTTCTAATATTGCTGCCAGTCATCATATGTATGCCAAATTTTTCAATACCTTTCTCCTGTGCTTTTCTGTATGCCTCTAGAGCTTTATCTTTGGGTACGCCGAATTTTGTGTCTCCGCCTCCAAATACTAGGCCGTGATCTCCTTTACCTAGTCCTGGATCAATGCGAAAACAAATTTCATTAGGCAATTTATTTAATTTGTCGAGCAGAAATAATGCGTCAAGGTTGACTGTAGCGCCTTTGTCGACTGCATATTGTAGTTCATCTTTTCTGTTATAGGGTGCGGTATACATTACTTCTTTTGCTTCTAGTTTTTCTGCTAACATTATTTCTGCTTTTGAGGCACAGTCAAGTCCGGCGCCCTCATTCGTTAAAATTTTAACTATTTCGGGATTAAAGTTTGATTTTACTGCAAAACTAATCCCAAAGTTTTTGTAACGTGTTGAAAAGGCGTTTTCCAATTTTTGGTATTGTTCTCTAATTTTTTCGGCATCGTAAACGAATAATGGTGTTCCATGGTTGTCTACTAGTTTTTCTGCTGTAATTCCGCCTATTTCAAGATTTTTCATATGAAAGGCCCTGTGTAATAGTGATTAGTCCTAAAGCTTTTACATTTACTGATTAGTTCTACGATAAAAGTATTTTACTACATTAAATATACTATTTCTATAATTATTCTACGAAATACTGAACTTATTTAAGTTTGACAGGATTAAAAACTGGTATGAAGACTCAATACTTACGATTGATGAAAGCCGAAGTTACAGATATAGAAAATCCTTACCAGGCATCAGAAATTATTTCAAGACTTTAGAGGCGTCTAAAAATGACAGATTTTCAACCAATTGGAGTTTTTCCAGCCCTACCCACGCCTATCAATAAAGACGGATCAATTAACTATAGTGCAGCGAGGAACCATATAGAATATCTTGAACAGAACGGAGTTCATGGAATCGTTCCCGCAGGATGTACTGGACATGCAGCAACGCTCGGAGATGGAGGAGGCAACAACCTTGAATATGACGAGCACATCGAATTTGTATCCAGAGTTTCACAAATGACAGAGTTACCAGTTATAGCTGGAGATGGTATGAACTCCACGCAACAAACACTTGAACTAGCCTCTAGGATAGAGAAAGAATCAGATACTGATGCACACTTAATCATTTCACCATACCAGAATTGCCCACCACAAGACCTGATAATAGAACATTATAGAACTATTGCAGAAAATCTTGAGAAACCTATAATCGCATATAATGTGCCTGGCAGAACGGGGAGAAATATGCAGACAGAGACCACTATAGAACTAGCTAAGATAGACGGAGTAGTAGGGATTAAAGAAGCGTCTCTTGACTATAGACAAATACATCAAATTGGTAGAAGACTAGAAGAAGAAAGTATCAATGATTTTCACTTGGGCTCAGGAGATGACGCAGCAAACCATTTTGTTTTTCAACAAGGAGGGAGTTTTGCAATATCAGTATCTGCGAACATACATCCTAAAGGCGTAGTAGAAGTATGGGAGCATGGATATGAAAGACAAGACGCACAAGCCTCTTATGAAAAAAATAGGGAGCTAAGACCTCTTCACGATGCCATGTTCCAAGAAGGAGAAAAGAATCCTATCTCAGTTCAGTATGCAGCTAATGTCATAGGATTCAATTTTGGGACGCCTAGAGCACCTCTAAACAGGAAGCCTAGACAGGATGAAGAGTATCAGAACAGAGAAGAAATTGAGAATTTATTAGAGCAGTTTAATCTAGTTTGATAGTGATTTAATATGAAAATAGCAGTAACAGGGGCAAGCGGCCAAATGGGCTCAAATATAATTAAATCGGCTCAAAATGAAGGGATTGATATAGCTTTTGCAGTAGACAGAGAAAAATGTGAAAGCAGAGGGGTCAAAGTTGAAAATGATGAAAAATTCTTGTCACTACTTCGAGAAAAAGAAGTAGATGTTATAGTAGACTTTACTGCGCCTGAAGCCACTATGAATTATGTTATAGCAGCCAAAGAGACAAACACGCCTATAGTTATAGGAACTACCGGTTTTTCTTCCGAACAAGAAGACTTAATTATCGAAGCAAGTAATCAAGTTCCCATTATTAAGGATTCTAATTTTGCTCCTGGCGTAAATGTGATGAAGAAACTCGTTAGAAAGGCTGCTGAAAACTTGAAGGATTATGATATAGAAGTCACTGAAACGCATCACAATAGAAAGAATGACGCACCAAGCGGTACAGCAAAGACGCTAGTTAATGAAATAAAGAAAAGCAGAGAACTAGAAGAGGTTCATGGTCGCAGAGGTAAGGCCTCTAGATCAGAAAAAGAAATAGGTGTTCATGCAAGAAGAGCGGGAGACGTTAAAGGCACTCATGAAGTGCTTCTTGCAGGAAATCAAGAAGTTTTGAAAGTAAGTCATAGGAGTGAGTCGCGCCAAGTATTTGCGTCAGGATCTTTAGAAGCAGCAATATGGCTTGAAGATAAAGAAAATGGCTTCTATACTTTCGCGGAGGTACTAAAATGAGAATTGTTGCTAAATTTGGAGGTACGAGTCTAGAAAACGGAGAAAAAATTAATGATGCTGCAGACTCGATCGAGTCTGCTCTTAAAGAAGGCCATGAAGTTGCAGTTGTCGCAAGTGCAATGGGCAACACAACAGATGAATTAATAGAAAATATTGAGTTCTCAGCTGATGAAGCAGATAGAGATGAAATAGTAAGTATGGGCGAGAGAATCAGTGTAAGGATGCTTAAAGCAGCGCTTGAATCTAGAGGTATAACTGCTGAGTTCTATGAGCCTTCAGCCGAAAGCTGGCCTGTAAAAGTAGATAAAAATGGGGAAGTAGATGCTAAAGAAACTCGAAAAAGAGCGGAAAATCTTTCCCAAAATATGGATCAAGAAGTACCGGTTATCACAGGTTTTCTTGCAGAAGATATTGAAGGAAAGGTTACAACACTGGGGAGAGGAGGAAGCGATACAACAGCCATTATGTTAGGGAATTATATGGACGCTGATAGAACAGTAATAGTTACGGACGTTGAAGGAGTACTAACAGGCAATCCAGAAATTATAGAGTCAGCACACAATGTAGGGCAAATAAGTGTGGATGAAATAAGAGATTTATCCTTTAAAGGGGCTGAAGTAATCGCTCCAGAAGCACTCCCATACAAAAATGAGGAAATGGAAGTCACAGTAGTTCACTACCAACAAGGTAATCTGCTCAAATCAGGAACAAGTATTGAAGGAGAGTTCAGGAGGATAATGAAAACAGATAACACTGAGTATTCATGCCTGACCATTGCTGGAAGAGAAATAAGGCCAGAATCAGGAATACTAGCAGATATGTCAGCCAAACTAGCTGAAAAAGAAGTAAGTATAGAAGCGGTCTCTACAGGGATGGATAGTGTAAGCTTTTTCATAGATAGTAAAAACGTTGATACAGCAAACCAGTCTCTTCATAGCCTAGTAGTGGAGAGAGAAGAGTTCTCAAGCGTAACTGTAGATGATGAAATAGGGGTTGTAAGAATTGCAGGAGGAAAACTTCCAGATAGGCCAGGAGTAATTAGAGACATTGTTGAACCGCTAGCAGACTATAATATCAACATCCACGAAATGGTTACAAGCGCATCAAGTGTTATCATCTTTGTAAGCTATGAAGTAAGAGAAAGAGCACTAAAAATCATACAAGAAAGTCTAGAGGCGTAAAAAATGGGGAAAATCAGACTTGGAATTCTTGGAGCAACAGGCATGGGAGGACGAGAAGCATTAATACACCAAGAAAAACTTGAAGAAAAAGGAAAAAACTATGCGGATTTAGAAATAGTGACTGGAAGCCCTAGTAGTGAAGGCAGAAAGCTTGGCGATGTATTTAGAGAAAAAGAACAATCTTTAACCCAAGAATACAGTTTCTGGAGGCCGCAAAAATGTCCAGAAAATTTTAGAGAGATGGAGATTCAAGGATTGGATGCAAAAAAAATAGCTGAAAACACTGATTACGTTATCTCAGCTCTACCAAGTAGTATTGCCGCAGATATTGAGCCAGAATTACGTAGAAGTGGTGTGAACGTGTTTTCAAACGCCAGCCAATACAGGTGGAGTGAAGAAATACCATTAATGATTCCTGAAGTTAATCCTGGAGATATCAAAATGCTTGAAGAACAGGATACTGCAGGAGTTCAAGCCAACAATCCTAACTGCACAACTGCGGGTTATGTTCCCATAATTAAAGCATTAAGCCAGAAATTCGCTGCGAATCATGTTGATTTGACCACTATGCAGTCGATTTCAGGGAAAGGGGACAAGATTGCATCGCATGAATATGGTTCCCGAATCAAAGGTAATGCTATAGATGATTGGGACGCAGAAAATAATCATAACGGGGAAGAGATAAAATCGGAGATAGAGCCAAAAAAGATTTTGGGCATTGCAGAAACTAAAGAAGAGGCCAGAAATGAAGAAAGTCTCAGTATTGACGCACAAACCACTAGAATTCCATCACAGTATGGTCATTTAGAAACGTTGAGAATAACTTTTGAAGAAGATGTAAGTGCTAGTAGTGTTGCAGATACTTTGGAGTCTTGGAGACCTAGAAGGGAAGTAAGAGATTTACCCTCAACACCATCTAAGCCGATAACAGTTCTGGAAAGACAGCCTGAGCCTCGGAGAGATGTATTTCGAGAGGACGGGATGACTATATTAGTTGGGGATATAAGACAGCTTGATCGAGATAGAGTTGCATTATACTCATTAAGCCATAACCTGAGGCGCGGCGCTACGTGGACTGCGAGACAGTCAATGGAGCTTTATCTAAGTAAAAGAAGTGTTCTTTAACCTCTCTGATTCAAAACCATATATGTCTCTGTAGAGTCTACGCCTTCAATACTCCGTATTTCATCTAGTACAGAGTTAATTTCTTCGTTAGAACTTCTTTCAATATGAAGTACTAAGTCATATTTTCCTGCTATTTCTTGGATAGTAATTTCTTCAGGAAAGTTAGAGAGAACAATGTCGATATCTTTTCCTGTTTGAAGAATAACCATAACTACTGCTTTAGACTGGTTAGTAGATACGTCAACAGTAAATTTTTCAATAATCCCATTTTCTTTCAACTTATCTACTCGATTCCTAACAGTTCCTTCGGAAACACCAACTTCTTCTGCAATATCGGTGTAAGATGCACGACCATTTTTCTTCAATAATTTGATAATATCTTCGTCTCGCTTATCCATAAACAAACATAACTACGCCGAAATTAAATAATCTTTCGAAAATCGAAAAAAGTTTTAGAATTTCAAGTTTTTCTATAGGCCTAACATTGCAGCTGCTACAGAGAAATAGATCAGCAGTGCCGTTATGTCTTTTACAGTTGTAACCAACGGATCAGATACTGCCGCAGGATCCCAGCCCATCTTTTCTGCAATCATAGGGATAGCATAACCTACAACTGAAGCAGTGAAACAAGTCAAGGCCATAGAAATAAGGATTACATAACCTACGGTAGAAGAACCATGCCACAGATAAGCCACTAAACCTCCTAATGAACCCATTATTAAACCAATTATCAGGCCTGCAAGACCTTCTCTCATCAAAAATTGTCTATAATTTTTCTCGTGTATCTGATTTAGAGTTAGCCCTCTAACAAGTATAGTCGACGACTGTGTACCGACGTTACCACCCATATCCATTATCACTGGAATGAAAAAGGCTAGTATAATCACGGTCTCCAAAGCGTATTCATACGTTTCGATAACTGATCCAGCTATCAATCCGCCTACTAAAGCAAATAAGAGCCAAGGTAGGCGAATTTTCACCTCATTTAGAATTGAAGCATTCAATATCTTTTCGCTTCTGTAAAGTTCGTCATCGTTAAGCAAACCGGCCATCTTAAAAATGTCATCAGTCTCTTCAGCTTCTAAGAATTCAAGTACATCATCCATTCTCAAAACGCCGACCATTCTATCATTTTCAACTACGGGAAAAGCCTGAAAATCATGCTTTGCCATTGTACGTGATGCCTTCTCAACATCTTCTTCAGGACGGAATGAAACATAATCTGTATTCAAAGCGTCTTCCACGGTCTCTGAATTCATCAATTCTTTTATTGAGGCAACCCCTTTCAAACGATCATCTTCTTCTACAAAGACGTAATAGATGGATGGTTTACCGTGGAAGTCTGAGGATGCAAATTTTTCCAAAGCCTCGTCTTTAGAGTCCTGTATGTCAACGGTTACAAAATCGCTACTAGAGAACTCGCCCACGGTTAAATCAGGCATATACCAAAAATTGGAAATGCATGCTGATAAAAGAAAGGGTTTTTTGGACTCTCCGGGATTTGAACCCGGGGCCTCTTCCATGCCAAGGAAGTGTTCTGCCAGGCTGAACTAAGAGCCCTTTGTATAGGTATTAAGTCTGGTTAAGACTTTTTATAACAAAAAGATAGGTCCTATTAGAATGATGGTGTAGTGTGAGGGTTCAATGGAGTAAATCAATTTCTTTAACTGATTGAAGACCTTCTTCTCCAATTACTACTTCAAAGGCTTTCCCTGTGTCATAGCTTGAAGCATTTAATACTTTAGTGCCCATTAGTTCTCTCTCACCATAATCTTCATGTACATGGCCGTTAAACCATGCTGCTGGTTTGAACTTGATAAGAAGTTCTCTGAACTGTTCGAATCCTATTCTCTGTCCGCTAGCAATTTTATCTCCAACTTTTTTCGGAGGGTAGTGGCTCCCGACTATTAACTTGTTTTTATCAACTTCTTCCAGTATTTCTTCTAGCTGCTCTTTCACATCTTCGGGGAAATCTCCGCCTATTAAAACTAGTTTGTACTCGTCATCAATATCGGCATCGAGGAAATGGTATATAGGTAGACCTTTAAGGTCTTCCTCCATGATATGAAGATCTCGGTTGCCGGTACATCCGACTGCAGCTGTATCTAGGTCCTTAAAAAGTCTTTCAGCATATTCCAAATCCATGTAATCTCCTACATTCACGAATAGATCATAGTCTCCGTTTTCTAGTTCTGATCTAGCGCCTTCTAATAAGTCTTCTCGGGCGTGGAAGTCTCCTGCTACAAGGATTTTCAAGCTCATAGAAAGAAAATTAGGAAGGAAATGTTTTTAATCAGAGTGTTCTAATGCTTCAAGTCCGTAAGCCATTGCAGCTCCAGCTTTCACTTCTGCGCCTAGGTGGACTGCTTGAGCTAGTTCTTCTTTAGAAGCTCCGTGTTTTGAGGCCTTCTGACCGTGTGTATGGACACAGTAGGGGCATTGTGCTGCGGCACTGGCAGCCAACATCATTAATTCGCGAGTCTTATGATCAAAGACGGATTCAGTAACTATGGACGTTTGCCATTCCTGATATTTTTCCCAGATTTCGCCTGAGGATTCCACAAAATCATTAGAAGACTTTATGTGTTCATCGTCTATAGGATTAGACATTTTTTTCTATCACCTAACTTGAAGTACAGTCTCGCTGAATTTATAGGTATGGAAAAGGTCTTCACCGAGTTTCTTCATCAAGAATTTGGGTTTGAAACGGCATATCATTTCTATCTTTTAGAAAAAGGATTGAAACCTGGGATGTTGATAGTTGATGTGCCTTATGAAAAGGCTAAGAAAGTAGAAGAAAGCGCCCCTGAAGGGTATGAAACATACATTAAGCTCTCGGAGTTTTTCAGGCCGCGAGGAATTGATAGAGTGTTAGCAATTTTAGGGTTATCTAGTAAAGGCATCTCTGCAGTCTATATAACAAGGGATAATACAAGAGTGAAAGAATTAGAATCTGGTTTTAACTCAAAAATGGGGGATAGTGAGGTAGTGGGCAGATTTCTTGGATATCCTGAAGAAGCAGTGGAATACTTTGCAACCGTTTCAGATAGTCCTGCAAAGGCTACTGAGCAAAAAGTAGTTGAACTGATAAAAGAGGGAAATTTATCTAGAGAAGAAGCTGAAATGCTCAAATATGTGGAATATGTGCCTAAAGCATCTGAGCATCGTATTAAGAAAGCGGTGGAGCGTGGTAAAAGAAATAAGCAAACCTTAGAGTCGCAGAATGGAGAGGTATATGAAAAAATTTTGAAACAAATAGATGAGTATGACTATCCTCCCAAAGTATACTGACGTAGAGTTAGGAGTAGGTGATGTTTAAACTGTAGAAGGGAGGTCATAGATAGTTTCTATAGAGAAAAATTCTTTTTCCACAGCATACCAAATTCCTAATCCAAGAATGAGTTCATAAATGAGAAATCCTATGAACGAGTAGAGTATGAATGTTCTTATCTTGACTTTTACCAGTCCTGCGGGGATGGCAATAAGACCTCCACCTATGGGTATAAGTCTGAGAACTACTAGACTGACCTTTGCGTTTTTCTTTACAGACCATTCCATCAATCTCCAGAATCGAGTTTTTCTACGTTCATCAGAAAGCATTCTGTCGCCTAGTAGTCGGAAAAACATGTAAAGAATAAAATTACCTAGGACAAGAGCTGAAGCGGATATAGTAGATATTAAGACTACTTGCAGTAAGTTATCTGCAAAAAGAAGCACGAACGTAGGGGTGACAGTACCATCAGGAATCATTACAAGCAAGCCTGTACCGCTGATAACCTGTGCGACTACAAACATAGCTAAACCATATTCAAGGAGCACTTCTGTAAGCAACTCTTGTGCATCTTCAGCAAAATCGGATACTACATCCCTCATGCTTATTCAGTAGTATAACTCTATTTTTCTTCTATTATTAGTTTTAATCTTGCTCAATAAGCCAAAAAATTTTCTTTGACGAATTTAAGAAAGCAAAAAACAATTCAATACAGATATAGATAATGTATACTTATGAGTATGCATGACAGTCAAAAGGTTTTTACAGCAGGCAATAAATTGAAAGAAGCCGATAAAGCCGTAATAATGCTTCATGGGAGAGGAGCTACAGCACAAGGAATTTTGAAATTATCCGATCGACTTCCAGACGCAGCATATATCGCGCCTCAAGCTGCGAACAGAACGTGGTATCCGAAAAGTTTTCTGGAACCTGTGGAGCAAAATCAACCTTATTTAGACTCTGCGCTGTCAAAACTTGACACAGTAATTGAACAGGTCTCAAAAATTATATCTCGTGAAAAAATAGTGTTGCTAGGATTCTCACAAGGTGCGTGTTTGGCATCAGAGTACATTGCGCGTAACCCGAAAGGATATGGGGGACTAATAGTATTCAGTGGTGGTTTAATAGGTGAAAGTGTGGGCGAGTTTGATGGAGACCTACAAGAGACACCAGTGTTTATTGGTTGCAGTGAGAAAGATCCACACATTCCTTTGGATAGAGTTGATGAGACCGAAGAAGTTTTTAGCAGTCTTAATGCAGATGTAATGAAAGAAATCTATCCTGGAAGAAGTCACGAAGTCAATGATGATGAGATTAAGAAATCCCTAGAACTTATTAGTAAGGTATAACTAATCATTAGCTTACTACTAACAGGATGAGGCCTGCTAAAATAAGCAATACGCCTATAATGCTCGCTATGGGTGGCAGCGGGATGAGTAGTGAAATTATGCCGAGTATTATTAGTAGAAGGGCTTTCAAGTTCATAAGGATTGTGTAAAGTATTTTTTTATGAAAAGAATTGGTGTGATAGGGAACAGATAGGAGAAATACAAGGGTTTTTGCGTATAGAGTAAAAGTTTATGGAGCAGGGCCAAAAAATACTCATTTGATCTCTAATAATCTATATTCTATGCTAGGCAGACAACATCTTGCTATTAGTACAGCAACTTCTTTAGGGCTGATAACTCCTTTTTTCCACATTAGGCCTGCTTTAAGTTTGGTTTTCCTATTTGGAACAGTAATTGGGTCACTTATACCTGATGTAGATGGATCGGATGCGTTAATATTTCATCATAAAATTATGAGAACGCGTAAATCGTATGTGGAGTTGCTGAATATTTTTCCAGGACTAGTTCTACCTATTTTTGGATATGTTACTAAGTATGCAGTATACCTTCCGTCGCTATTATTGTTTAGGATATTGCTGCCTCGTCACTATGAACCTGAGTACGGGCATAGAATGTATATGCATTCTCTTTTAGGTATAACGGTTACAATGCTGATAACAGGAGTATATTTAGTAGCTCTATTGAGTTTTATGGTTCCTTTAGGCCAGTCTGGATTGATGGTGTTAGCAGCATTTTTTCTCGGATATATTTTTGGAGGATTACTTCATTTGGTGGAAGATGCATGTACTAAGAGTGGAGTAATGTTTTTCTATCCATTCTCAAAGAGAAGGGTTAAAGGAGAGCTAGTTACTGGGAAGGATAAGGTAAAGCCGTTACTCCTTACAACTGCGCTTGTCACTATAGCTACAGCAGGGATGTATATGACGCATACCTTTGACAGTCAAACTGCGCTCGAAGCAGTCTTAAGCCTTAATATGGCTATATGGGCAGTATTTCTAGGGTTTATTGCTAAAATAACAGTCAATAGGTAACTAACTAGACAAATCACACGCTAAACACTGAGTCTCAAAGTTTGAGAGATCTAAGTCGTGCGGAATTTGTTATCACTGATATGCTGGAGGTGAACATTGCCACAACTGCAATTAATGGATGCAATAGGCCTAAGAACGCTACAGGTATGGCTAATATGTTATAGATAAAGGCCCAGAATAGGTTGTGCTTTATCTTAAGATAAATTTTTTCTGAGAGTTTGAAGGCTTTCACCAGTGAGGAAAGCTTACCCTGAACTAGATTTACATCGCTAGACTCGATAGCTATGTCCGTGCCAGTTCCTATAGCAATACCTATGTTGGCCTGTTTCAATGCTGGCGCATCGTTTATGCCATCTCCCACCATTGCTACATTTCTTTCATTCTGCTGGAGCTCTTTTACTTTGTCAATCTTATCTTGAGGTAATACTCCGGCTATCACATTTTCAATACCTACTTCTTCAGCGATGGCTTCTGCAGTCTTCTCATTATCACCTGTAAGCATCCAGATCTCTAAGCCTATATCTTTTAATTCGAGGACTGCATCTTTGGAGTCTTCCTTTACTGTGTCTGCGACTGCGACAAGGCCTATTACGCCGTCTTGATCTGCAACGTACATGGATGTCTTTCCCTCAGATTCTAGCTTTTCTGTCTCTACGGCGAACTCGTTCTTTATACTGTGGTCTTGAAGAAGTTTATCATTACCAATATAGACTGTTTTACCTTCTATGACTCCTTTGACACCTTTTCCAGTAATACTCTCAAAATTTTCAGAATCCAAAAGGTTGAGTTCATCTTCCTCTGCCTTTTCTATTATTGCATTTCCCAAGGGATGTTCGCTACCTCGCTCAATACTTGCTGCTAGCCTCAATACCTCTTCCTTATTGTCTCCTATTACATCTGTTACCTCCGGCTGACCCTTCGTTATAGTTCCTGTCTTATCTAGTACTAGAGTATCAATATCTTTCATTGTTTGTATTGCCTCCCCGTCACGGTAGATTATCCCATTCTGAGCGGCTTTTCCTGTTCCTGCCATTAAAGCTGTTGGAGTTGCTAGGCCTAGAGCACATGGGCATGCGATGACAAGGACTGCTACGGCGGCAAACACTGCAAGGGTAAGTGGATCATGTGTTAGATCGATCCAAGGAATATATGGGTCAAAGATGCCTGCAAAAGAGATCATTATATCGGGTAGGAGTAACCAGGCTAAGAAAGATGCTGTAGCCAGAACTATGACTGTGGGAACAAAATAATGAGTTACTCGGTCGGCGAGACCTTGGATTGGTACTTTTGAGCCTTGTGCGTCTTCTACTAGTTCTGCTACCTGTGATAGAAAGGTGTCCTCTCCGATTTTTGTGGCTTTTATTTTTATGAGGCCTGTCTGGTTAACGGTAGATCCTATAACTTCGGCTCCCTTTTCTTTTGCGACAGGTCGAGATTCCCCGGTGGCCATTGATTCATCCGCTGAGCTCTGTCCTTCTACTACTTCGCCGTCGACTGGTATCTTTTCTCCAGGTCTTACTACTAGGATGTCGCCGACTTCAACGTCTTCTATACTTATTTCGACTTCTTCGTCGTCTCTGAGAACTGTTGCGGTCTTGGCTTGCATTGAAAGTAAGTCTTGGACTGCAGAACTGGCTTTTCCTTTTGCTTTATTTTCAAGGTGTGTGCCTACTAGGTGTGAAGCCATTATCATTGCTCCGAGGCCTGCATAGTTTTGCATGTCTGTGAAAAACACCATTATTCCTGTGGTGTAAGCCGCAATAGTTCCTAGTGTGATTAAGGAATCCATATTGAAGTTTCCATGTCTAACTGCATTCAATGCTGATAAATGGGTGTGACGGCCGTAGTATAATACTACAGGTGTTGCAAATGCAAGCATCAGGATGTTGAGCTGGGTCTCAGTAAACAGGTTGAGGGAGGTCCACATCTCAACCATTAGAAATAGTATTAGTGCTGTGACGGCCCAGGCCTTTATAGCCTCTTTCCTGTAGTTTATACTGTCTTTTTGTTCTTCATTCCCGGGTTCTTTTACCGAATAACCTTCGTTTTCAACTGCTCTAACTAATTTGGAGTGCTTTAGACCTTTTTTATGTATTACTGTGGCTGTATTGCTCGCATAGTTTATTTTGACATTTTCTACGCCTGTAACGTTTCCTACGCCTCTTTCTATACTAGAAACGCAGGACGCACAATGCATTCCATTGATTTCAAGTTTGGTTTTCTTGGTCATATGTATCACTATGCGATATATACTTTTTATATCGCGTGGTGATATAGTTTACCAGTTTTTACAGCACTCAATAACTTCATCAACCACAGAACCAAACCACTCATCGTTCCTATAGAAGTAAAGTCCTCC
>LFCJ01000327.1_pt1 | contig 28746 bp, 30 predicted proteins | sample 643141 | NCBI WGS metagenome assembly LFCJ01 (sample SAMN03766243, study PRJNA286221) | soda lake metagenome | biome: soda lake; feature: Kulunda steppe; material: water; isolation source: sample B1-Br-g2 brine of Lake Bitter-1 | place: Russia: Kulunda steppe | collected 2010-07
AGCAAACCTTTGTGAGCCGAGGCACCTGTCCCCCACGTCTGCCATGCTTGCATTCCCCTCAGCGTCATCGCAATAACTATGTATGAGCATGCTTTTATGTAATAATAACATAAGTAAATTTACATGATTTATCTGAAATTTTTTGAGCGCGTCTAGGCGCTGTTTCAGTGAAAGAGGGTCACCGAGGCTTTGGAGCTTTTTGCAAAGAGGCTCTCCGAGGCTCTTCGAGGCTCGCCCTCGGCGAGCCTCGGCGAGTTGGGTACCCATCCTTAGTCATGTGCAAATCCATTGAAAACATTTGCTGATGAATGTAGAAAAGCTGTGTTTGTCAATGCATCCAGCCAGGTGTGAAGATTCGCGCATGTTTTGTCATCTATTTAAGTGTTGGCGTTGGCGTATAGCACTAAATAGCGCTATATAGCGATTCAACGCTATGATGCACTATATTTTAGGCGCTATATACGCCAGATCTCCCCCCGCCAGCCCAAATTTCGTCATCAAACTTGAATGTCGGATGGGATATGATGTATGCACCCCTCTTGCAAAGTTAGAAAGGAATATATTCAATTGGTCGCGTTTTCTGGCGTTGTGGGCTCCAATATAGCGCTATATTTGGTGCACCTGTGCTACCAGTAAGGGCCTGCAGGTGCCTCATGCACAGCATCCTCTCTGCACCCCATTTTGGCAGCTATCTTCCTGGATGGGTTACCCACACTCGTAATAATTGGCATGAATGTACATACCACAGCTTGTTTGGGCCCTGTGCATGTGCCCAAAGCACAGCCACACCAGCTCGTGAGAGCATGCAGAAATTGGTTGGGTGCATGTGTCCTTGTGTGCAGGCATGCCGGTGTAGCTTGTGTGTTGTGTTTGCTGTTGTGTATTGATGACAAGCGAGGCAAAGGGTTGTTCCAGTGAGGTAGAGAAGAAGAGAGCTGCGCCAGCAAAGTTGCGCCACTCGTGATGCCACGCCCAAGCTGCACTTTGCTGCTCCTTGCTCTGCTTGCACCCATTCCATAGGCTTGAGCTCCAGCTAATATACCTGTTCAAGGCTATGTGCGCTGCTTGCCCAGCTTGTTCACCACAGCAGCAGACATACTAAGCTGGTACACATCGGAACCGTCTGGGGCTACCCGGCCAGATGCAGGTTTCTTCCCCATACACGACATTAATATTTTCTACATAGTATTGATTCAGGCCAACCCGTCACTCGAGGGGAGCCTGAACAAGAAAAACAGCAGGACACCATTTCTGCTTGTTATATCCTGAAAAATTAAAGGCGCTATATAGCGCTATAAGCCAACGCTGATCCCTACATCTATACATTTGAACATCAACAAATCATTTGTCGTACATGAAAGTATCAATCTCCCCAGAGTGGGCCCTGTGAAGCACCTGTTTTGCTCTGTTTAACACCTTAAAGGTGGGCCCAAGTCAATCCCCAAGACTTATCTAGACTGACATTGTGGTATATAACATGAATGAGGATTTGGGAGTGGGGTGGTGGGGGGAGAGAGGAAGGTTAGTTGGTGTCAGTTAGTGCCTCCCCCTTTCCCCTCCATTCAAAAGTTCAGGTCGATGTACGTTTAAATTATTCTTTTACCGAATCGCGGCTGATTCTTGCCTTTGCATCCGCACCTGCATCATAACCATACAAGTATCTGTTGTCGATGCTGTCCAGGTATACGACACGGTTGTAGAATCCCACAACTCTGCAGGCCATTGCAAAGACAGGCATGACATGCAATCTGGGGCATAGGGTCATAGCATGACCCGTGGAGTCGTGCTTGTTCCGTTGCAAATCACAATGATCTACATAAGTATAATGGAAGGCCTTATGCAAGCAGAGGGGCGCTCTCTGAAAGAAGGATCAACGAAGCCTAAGAGGAAAGGTCAATAAATCACTGTGCGACCCCCAAAGAACACCATTGTATCAGTTCCCACATACACCCAAGATCGTTCTCAAACTTCCGCCCCATTTTATAGTGCCTCACACCTGTCTTTGTGCCGCTGCCAGACTTTGAATGCCTCCTCCAGATCAGAGATTTGGTTCACAAATGCATCATCATCGGTATTGAATACTGCTTCTGTCTGTGTTGAAGGCTGCCTGCGCCACCGATTTGTCACATCATTTGACCCTGCATGAAGTGGGTGTATCACAGTACTCTGCATGCCAAACAAGACACATCTAGTTTGAAGCTGGTTGTGAAATTGAGATATTAATGAAATCAGGAGTCAGGGGCAAGCCATGCACACACACCCATGCACGCATCGAAGAGATGACTCGCAACTTATGCATTGCTCCACCTATATAAGATCTTGTGCATGGCCATAAAATCCAAGGCTTTGTAACAGCCACAAAGACTGAGATCATGAATCAAGTTATGGGCATGTGAGAAGCACAGCGATTTTTTGTCTTTTCTCAGTTTATGCCACCACACATGTCTCATAGCACTTAGCAACAGCAATATGACCAAGGATGGGTAGTCCAATTTGCCAAAGAGACTAGCCGAGATTCGGCGAAACTTGTTGTAGATGGGTAGGGCCAAGATGGAAGATTTATCGTTAGAAAAATGCTTTTTACAGGCGCCTCCTCTCGACCTGAGAATTTCCAGGTACTTCAATATGTTACATGATCGGGCCTCCTGGACGCCGGGATGAGTCACATGTTGTTCCATCCTCTTCTTCAGTCCCTTCCTCCTCCCAACTGCTCGTCCCACAGCTCGTTCCTAGACAACCTAGATCATCTTATCAAGCAGCTGCAGGCTCCAGGTCATCCCCTGTTAAGTCCTGGATGCTTGAGCGGATGGGCTCCTGTGCATGCTCCGAAGCATTGAAGTGCTCGGAGGACAGCTGTGGTGCTCAGCGTGCAGCTGCCACAATGAGCAGTTTGCTCACTGGCACAGCTGTGAGGTGCAGGTACAAGCCATGGGGTGCGCATCAGCCGCACTGTGGCAAGGGTAGCTGCGCAAGCATGCATGCGATTCTTTCGACGCCCACAGGCCAGGCTGACGCGCTGGGGTTGGAGAAAGTTTCCCCTAGTTTCCCCTTTTTTCACATCATTTCTCAATTTCGGATGTGACTTCAGCTGGGTGCTAGCTCCCTGGAAGGATAGTAAATGCTTTCCATCACCCTGTCAGTCGACTGACCCTGACGTCATTTCTAAGCTCATCATCACCATCTGCACTACCTTTCCCTCCCTTTAAAATCACAGTTATATATTTCCAACGTCTAGGGGAATTTTGCGGGGTTCTTGGCTTTTACTATTGCCGATTTTCTGTGATTTCCGTGTTGAAAAGGTGACACTTGTCACTGACGAGGGTCCCCCCTATCCTCCAAAGAGACTCGCTGAGTCTCAGCGAGTCTCGTCGTCAGCGAGTCTCGGCAAGACCACTGCCCAACCTTAAACATGACACATTTAGCAATGCAAAAGACCCAATCATTCCACAGTCTTTTGATTACGTTCTGCTGTGAGTAAGTGCCTTCCGATTTCAGAAGCCGATCATTTCAAGAAAAGCCAAACCGGGGGTTGTCTCCAGTGTCTGGAACTTCAGGCACATGTCTGGGCAGGTTCTTTAATGTGTCCCAGGATGCTGGGCACATTTTTGAAATGCGACAAACAAGGCAAAGCCTCCTGATGAGGGGTTGAAGTTAGGTGACAAATCTTAAAGATTTCAACGTGAAATCACTCAGCACACTGGATCCTGTCATGTGCCCTTTTTTGAAGCTTTGCTATTTATGCAAAGAAACGGCAAAACAATGAGCTGAAAAGGTGCAGTGGTCGAGGACTTCAGGGTTTTGGCCATTTACCTTAAGCAAAAAGCCCTAGGGGATGGACACGGACGCCTTAAGACCAGAAATTCTCTTTCAATTCTAATGCAACCAAATTGAGTAGAGTCTACAATGATGAATTTTGGTTTCAAAATGGCCACCTGTTGGGCATCTTCGAGCCTTGCCTGCATACAAGGTGTACAGCTAACACAAGCTTCTGGCCCTCCTGCCTCCAAACCAAGTAGCCTTTGCATAGCTGTTTTTAACCTTAGTTTTTTTTACAGTTTTTTTTTGAAAAAACAGCAATAGGCGTGCCAAAATGGATCAAAATCCGACACCCTCCAAACCTGAGTTTCAACATCCAATATCAATTAGCAACATATTAGAATAATATTGATGGTGGTTTAGGTGTAAAAAGACGTGTGGTTGGGTCGTGTTGAGGGCATATGTGTGCTGTTTATGCCGAAATAGGCCAAAAACAGAGGCTGAGAACCCACCCAGGGGCCACCAGGGGCGTCCATTTCACCCCAAATTCTACCAGTAGCCTAGTTATATGATAAAATTACAATTGTACCCTAATATCACCCAAGTAAGAAGACCAGCTGGTCTTTACATCAAAAAAAGCATGCCCAGACTTTCGCTCAGACAACCCCCTCTGGTCTTTTTACCTCGAAGTTTTATATCATACACTTTATGTTTTACCCCTGACAAACATTGATATCATTTATTTTTAGTAGCCCTTGAGCCGAGGCATATGCAACCCTCGTCACACTTTAAGCTGTGCAGTTTTGTTATCCACTGTACCGTGCATGTTCCTTAATATTTCTGTTTGTGTGTGCGCTGACCATGTACGCACTGCAGCTTGCCGACATGCCCAGTGTTGCAGTTCACAACTTTGTACACGGCACGGTGGCCTTTATAAAAGGGCCACCAAACAGCCTTGGTCCCTCCTCCTCAGGACTGACCTGTCTCCAACTTTTTAGATTCACAGCGAGCTGGGCACCCATTAAAAATACAATACTCTGCATGGTGCTCCACACTTGGGCAGCACACACCCAACAGGGATACCGACACCAGTTGGAAAGTCCATGCCTGCACCCATGCACCTGCCCCCCTGCAATGACACCTCCACCAGTTTGGGTCTACCTGCAATGACCACCTCCACCAGCTTGGGCATCTTCTGCAGCTTGGGTAGCAGCCGGGCCGCACCAAAGCTTTTTGCGGTGCCTTGCCAGATGACCACGACCTTGTGCAGGGATGGGGCATGGATAAGGTGGCTGATGGCTTCGAGGAGGTAGGCGGGCCTGCCAGGGTGAGGAGCGAGGGAGAGCATATGAGTCTAATCATAGCGGCGCACACGCACGCATGTGAATGGCCACATGCGCCTGCCTTTGAGGACATGGCCCGCCCAATTTCCTGTGCGAAGAAGTTCATGGAACTAAAGTCGTGGGGAGTATGTGCATGCCTGTATGCATGTGTGCATGCTGAGCCATGGAAGCAAAAAAGCCATTCATATGCTGGCCCCCGCTGGCAGCCTTGGCAGGGTGCATGGCTGCATGGTTGCAGCTTGCACACGTCAAGCACCAAAGCTTGCCTCCTCAAAACCTGACAGAGCCTGAGACACAAGCCTGTTTTTGCATTTGGCCTCCCCTGCACACTACCTGCCCCTTGGTTCACTTCTGCTTCGACTCATTGTGAGTGGCATGCTAGTGGATTAGCAGGAACACCATTTCCTTGCCGTGCCAATGCCCCACAGGCTGTGTGTCACTAAACACCTGGGCAGCAAAACCCACCCCTGCCTCTGATTGCATGGCTTTGGTAGAGCACTGCCTGCACACTTCCTCGTCGCCATTGCCTCCCCACTGATTTGGCGCCTCATTGCCTCCCACTGATCAGGCGCCTCATTGCTCATTCCCCACTGATGAGGCGCCTTATGACCAATGTTGGCTCTAGGGCTGCATGTCATGGCCTGGATGTTCACGTGTCCCCTCACCAATTGTACGTCATGTCCCCTCACCGATTGTACGTCATGATCTGGATGGTGAACTTGTCAAGGATGAGGGCAGCCGTGGAAGGGGTGCCTGAGGTACCCTTCGGCATACGTTGGCTTGACAAGTGTGTATGACCATGATCTCTGAGACGATACGCTTGCCCTGCACCACCAACAAGCCACCCACCCACATGTCTGGGCAGCGGCCCGGCAACACACGTGGCAATGGTATGTGCGCATTGCCAACCGCGCCTCTGTCTCTGCACGAAAACCCACCCAACCCAGGTTCATTGAGCGTCCTTGCGCAACCCTGCACCATGTTTGCAACGTAAGCAGAGCGTGCAGTGTTGGCTCCGTAGTACAACAGAAGCACGCTGTTAGCACAACAGCCATAATGCAGGCCAGATCCCATGACTGCTGCAGCTGGTGCATAAGAAGGGAGAGCTATAAAACTCTGTGCAAAGATGTTGTTAAATCAGCTCATGCCAGCAAATGGGCAGATTGCTTCTCTTGAATGCTACTTTTGAATGACGCTGACGCAAATTGGATGTCGTTGTCATTGGGCTCGCACTCATGCAGGTCAGCTTGTCAATGAGGACTTTGTCCAGCACAGCTTGGCAGGTACACAAATAGGTTCACACGTCAATCCCAACAGCTGCAGGTGGGGTGAGCAATCTGCACACGACAGCGGCTATGCTTGTCCAAATGGACTGCATGCCTCCGCCACCTGCAATGGCTGTTCACACTCACGCAGCACTTTTTTTTGTGCATGTGCGTGCATGTGCACCAAACGGTGGGGGGCATCAGTACAATACATGTGCCTGGTGCACGGATTGGCGCAGGCTTGCAAAAACAGGTGCGGCCAGGCACCCAGCACGGCATCAGTACCCTCAAAACGCCATCAGTCCATAGAACATGTGCTTTGTGAGACGCCTTGTCGTCAATGTGCAAGCCAAACATGATCCCTGCTGGTGCGCACATTGCGCCATGTACCAGCCAAGCTGTCAGGTGCAATGGACAAGGCGTGAGCCCTCCTTCAAGGGACCTCAGGGCGCACTTGCCTGGCAGGCCATCTGCAGCGGCGTGCAGTTGATGGCCCCTCCACAGCGCAAGCATGGAGAGGGCGGCAAGGGAGAGCATGGCGATGGACCTTACTTTGTTACGCCCGTCACATTGAAGAGAGAGCATGGCGACTTGTCTGATGCAACCAATGCCCATGGACCTTACTTAGTCATGTCCGTCGCACCTGCATTGAAGGGAGAGGGGAAGAAGGGGTACCTGTTCTCCCTTCTAATCTTGTTTAGTACCCCGATCTGTTCTTTTGTTTTGATGCACTGGCATGATCTTGAATGAAGTTTGACCCACCCATTAAATGGTGGTTAATTCAGGACTGCACGTGCCCTCACGAGAAGGCTGGAAGGCTGGAAGGCAGGAAGGCTGGAAGTATTTTCGATAGTCTCTGTGCGTGCGTGTGTGTGTATGATGTGAGCAAACAACTTGGAGCCAAATCCCCTTACAAGAGGTCGAAGAATGTATATGATTTACATCTTTTCATATGTGATGAAATGAATTACCCTTTTTGAAATGAATTACCCTTTTTGAAATGAATTACCCTTTTTGAGTTGGCGTAACGGTTACGCCGTAACCCAATTGATGGTTCGAGTGCATGTGGGATTTTAGTTCGGCTTGGCGATTAGGAAGGTCAGTGTCGGGGAGCTTCAGCGCCGGATCCTTGCTGATTGACTTCTTCAATAGCTAGGTAGATGATATCATAGATGGGATTGCCACTGGTAGGCCTGCGGTGCAGATGGTGTCTGAGACTGTGTGCTCAATTGATCAATTGAGATCATCATCTTGCAAGCTCATGAGATCAGACTGTTGGCCAACCATGGTTGGAGATATTTTACTGAGCCCGAACTCTTGGAGGGCCAATTCTTGAGAATTCCTATTTTCTGGCTTTGATTGTGGAACACTTGATAACCTTAAGCTTAACAAAGAACCAAGGTCGGTGCTGAAAGATGAATCTGCCATATAGCAGCGTGAGCTCGGAGGCTCTGAGAGGAGGAACGGCGTGGCAGCCGAACCGTGCGTGTGTGCGTGATTGGGAGCAAAAGGGTAAATTATTGAGGACATGCTACAGCGTAAGGAATGATGCAGCTCATGGTCTATGCAGTAGTGTAACGAAACCAGGCTTTCCTTGATGACCAGATCACCTCCAACTACCTAACCAACCACCAGGCTCAGGCTTCGGGCTGGACTGGGGTCAGGCCAGTTCATTAACCGAGATTGTTCCCCGGCCAGCCCATAAAAGACCCTCTTTATAACGTTCCTTACAAGTAGTGTGCCCTCTGTCGCATGGCTTTTGCGCTTTGGGCGAGCTAGGGAATCCCCATGGGGCCTTCGAAGGTAAGGCCTCGCTTCTCAATAACTGATTTTTGTTGCGCAGACGTGTGGCTACGCAGAAGCACAGGAACAGGCGTACGCATGTGGCAAGCGGTGCCACTCGCGATACTCCAATCAGAAGGATGGACGCGGTCAGTCGAGGTGCCGCGTGTTTGCCAATGCTGTTGCGTACGCAGATGAGATATTCGGGTCGAGGGTGGCCCTGTTTTGCTGTGGGTGCGAGGAGATGCACCCTGAGTCGTAAGGTGACGCATGAGATCCGCCGGCGCCGCCCGAGGTTTCGAGAATGAGTGGTCAGGATAGATCTGGTCGGGATTGGCAAAGCAGACGGTCGACGAGGATCAAACCCAAGCCTCTAGCGCGTCTGGTCTGGTCTTGTCTGACGCTCAAGGATGCTTGGGCACCCCAACCGATACCAAACTGTTGCAATGCAGAGCTGCGTCTTGGATGCGGCGCTTGCCAATTGATAGGGATATGTATCGTTACACCCTTTGGCGCAGCAGAAATGGACAATTTGACAAGTGCTCTTGTGCTCCTGTACAAGAAATGAGGTACATGTTCTTTTTCACTGTGAAGACATAATGTGCTCTCTGAGACAGAAATATTTGCTCGTTTTCCTCCCTGTTTGGCTTTTTCTGTGGAGGCCCCCTTATCTTCAGCATTCTTGCACAATGACACTCTTATTTCTTTTCTCTGCGGCACAAATTTTTTTGTTAATTGATCACTACTGACGATAACCAGCCATAAAACAATCAGGCGCTAGCCAGGCTGGTGGAAAATCCTACTTTGGAACCTTGCACATCGCACTCCCACTCATGCAATGCCTCACAGAAGACTGCACATTTGTGGCACAAAAATAGCACTTAAGCATTGCCTGTCCTGCTGCTGCTGCCGGGTTTGCTCAACGTGTTGTCCTACACGTGTGCACTCTAAGGTAGAGGTAGTTTAATACGTCAAACAAAGAGGGATTGCTGAAAGCAGTATTTGCTCCTGATCCTGCACTTGTGCCTTATGGCGTGCGAGTAACGGCATGGACATGCAAGCGCATTACACGGCAAGCGATGGACCGACTGGACAGCAGCAAAGAAGTGAGTGGAAAAATAATAAGTGAATAGTGATTTATTCCTTTGCTTACAGAACCTGTCATATCTGGTTTGGAATAGGATCGGCATCTGTCCCGTTATATTCCGGGTCCTTTTATGTCCCTTTTCCACGCTTGATATTGAAAAACTCTTTCATTGCAAAGCATGGGCTGTTTTGCAAGCAAGGATCGAGGACCCTCGGGTGTCGCCAGCCCGTTGAATCCCCCGGCGCCCTCTCCAGAATCACAGCTACGGGAATACATTCAGGCATGGCCTTCAGGTGAAGACAACCTCGTGGGAGAAAGTTTAGGTGGAGACTCCTCAGTTGTCGGGTCTTTGCCTGCAATAGGCTTGGCAAAGGAGTATGGATGTGCTCACAGCCTCCACAGTCAATCCGTGAAGAGCCTTGCATCCAAGTCATCGCTCAGCGGGGGATTGAGCACGGTGGGTCTTGCAACCATCGATTAATCCTAATGTCACAACTTTGGCCATTCATCTTCCTGATCAGTCTGTCAAGATACTGAAGGCATACAAGAGCAAAAGCATCCAAGATTTATCTTTTTATTAAATTAAAGGAAGCACGTAATGTCTGAACATGATGAAAAAGCCCTGCATAAAGGTGCTTCTGTTCTGCCTTCAGGCAACAACGCAGCTTTTGAGAGAGCTGGCTGCTCTCAGAGGTCCACCCCTTGAGCAGCTGAAGCTTTCTGTGGATGTCCTGTCTGATGTTCTCAACATGCCCTTTGTCAGGTAATCAATAATGCTATTAACGTGGTTAACCGTGGCTGGGATCAATAGTCGGCCGTGTGTGTTATTGCGTTGAATTAAAACGTCATGACCATTTGATTGCGCTTTTTCTTGTTTCTTTGAATTTCACATCATGGCTGGGAACACAAGCAAGTGTCTCAGCACCCAAAACATTTACAAACTGATCCAAAATCATGCCATTCAATTTGACACAGCATGACTGTGCCGTGCGTGAACCGGATGATGTCTGGGCCTGGTTGCAATGCTGGTGGTCTGATTGATCAGGGAATGTCAAGTAAAAATTGGGGCATGGTGTGGCAGGGAAGGACCCCGCCATGATTTAAAGTTTGAATTTTCTCTGTGGTTGTCCCAACCACTGGCCCTGCCTCGCACAATCATTAAGCAATGTGGGGCATAGCTTAGCACCCCCCTTCCTCACATGAGTCTTAGGCTAAGCTTGTGATACACCAGTTTTGTGCCATAATGATGCAATGTATGTCAGTGCACTGTAAGAATCAGGTAACTGATTCTGACAGTGTCCCCACATTTCATACTGTACAGGCCCTGCTTAGTTTAGTCCTACAAACAAGATAAAATAAATGGTCAGGATGGACAATTGGGCCAGGATGGCTGAACAGCAAAGGGACCCTGCTTGTCCTTGGCAGGGTGGGGTCCAATGGTTGGCTGACATAGTTGGAAGGCTGGTAATGAACACAACGCAATTTACCTGTGCAAGTTGCAGCGCAAAGCCTAGAATGCTAAAGAAGAAGAAGAAAAGGAAACCCGTGTAGGCAGCAAAAAAGCTCTTAACATCAGTTCAGGATATGGGGTCACCTGGGGCCTAGGCAATGTACATCTCATGGTGTTACTCTACAGCAAAACAAAAAACACAAGAAGTCAATGCGGACTAGAAGGGGACGAAATTGCCAAGAGTGATTTTGATTTCACGTCGAAGGGGAAGGCGCCATCAACGGGCGTATCAAAAGGGTTTGCGCAGGCAGCAAGAGCTGTATTTATTGTGAGGGCTGGAAACTTCTCTCCTTTACATAACTTATATGTCATAATGGTCTGTGTCTAGACACCAAAGCATGGAAGACAAAAAATGCCTGCATTCCTTGGCAATTGCTTTACCGCAGCATGGGACAAACAGCACGTGGGTGTCCCTCAGCCTGCTGGGGTAAGAATTCCCAGAGGTCTCTGTCCAAAAGGCAGAACAGGTCATCAGAGGAGCGCTAGAGGTGTGCACATGCTGGAGGGGGGGCCGTTGGATTGGATAACACTAACAACTTCAGGAAATGCCTGGGGGGCCGTTGGATAGGATATCAACTTCAGGAAATGCTTATCTTATCAACATGCTTGCGGTCCAGATTGTCATCTCACAAATATATTGATGGTACATAGGGGTCCACAATGATGTGTTTTAGGTGCAATTGGTCACTGCTCTCCTTAGGCGTTACTTTTGGACAAGAATTACAGCTTTAAAAGCTGAGCTTCTGCAAGCCGCCAGCCCTCCTCCTATGCCTCTGCCCCAGGTCACCTTTTGCAAAACATTCATCCAGTCTGGAAAACAGATCCGCCCCAAAATAGCCTGGTTTCACCCCCCCCTGCATCCCAAAATGCCTCACGAAATTCAATGTGTGCTTCAAATCGTCCCTCGAAATTTACGAAAGTGTGCAGGCTTGTCAAAGTATAGCATTCATTGACAGATGGGTCAGGTACAGCCAAGGACCATATGGACAGCACTATGATACTCAACACATGAGGGTAGCATCATTTGTGCTGTGTAGTAGCCTTGGCATGTACAGGAGCAAAGCAAAGGAAGACACCCCACCATTTTCTTTTGAAGAGCACAGTTGCCTGCTAAGCAGTGTCGGTGACTGCGAAGATATTTTCTAAGTCCGTCCGCAGCTCCAACCAGCTGATCAACCAACACTGAAGCTCACTCCAATTCCCACAATGAATTTGAAAAACACCTATACTCCCATCCCAAACATGGCTTGCTGCTGAAATGGGTGCGCACACTTCGTGCTGTGCTTGCATGTGTGTTCCCCCTTCTCCCAACTCCCTGCGCTCCACCCCCAAAGGCACATTAGCACGTAGCTGTGTGTTTCTGTGTGTGTTTGTGGAAAGGCGCAGTGCATACGATGGACCAGGGGGGGGGCATAAGTGCACACTGCTATGCAGGCTCATGCTCAGGCATACCTCATTCAGCACCGATCAGTGTACCAATCCAATGTGCCGGCGCATTGCTTGCAAAATGCACATTGTGGTCAACAGAAAAGCATCAAGAAGCTGGTGCCGTTCGTGGTAGGTGTTCATGAATTTCCCTTTTGTGCACAGGATCATGGCACAGACTGCAATTGTTAGTGTACACAAGCTAACACATACACACACTCACACACAGATCAGAGCAAGGCACGCGTAATGAGCAGTCCATTTGTGGTACTTTCACCCAAGAAAAGTACAGCTTGACATTCTGGTTCAGCAGCACAACTCACCCGCATTTCCTTGGCCCTGCCCTGCACCTCTGCTTGCAGCATTGCTTTGTTTGCAGATCCTCCAGCGCTTACTAGCACTGTAGTTGCTGCCAGTCCCAGCTTTGCCAGTGCGGCTGGTTTGGGCATGCCTGTCTCGGTCGGGCACCTGAAAGATACGGCACACGGAGCGATGTCTGCACATTGTATGCTTGGGGGACAGGTGAGGTGTAGTGCGTGCAGATGAAAGAAAGGGAGGCAGCCAGGTGAGAGTAGAATACAAAAAGTTCCCATCTTGTCGTACATTATCATGTGAAAGGAATCCTCTGGGCCTAAGGGAATTGGTTGCTGCCATACCATTGTACCTTCCACTATTTTGTGAGCAGCATCCAACAGGATCATTCCTACCAATGTCAACCTAACCATCTTGCCCTGTTGAGTTTTTCAATGGAAGTACTTTGCACGCGTTCGCAAACCGTGCTGGCCCACACAAATGTAGCATTATGATGTGTTAGAATAAGCCTGAATATAAGTGAGCAATGCACACCTTCCTGGTAATCCTCTTTTAATACATTCCATATTCCACAATTCAAGGCAACAACTAGGCATCATTCCTTGCTTGTATCTTACCTGCTGAAATTCCTTGATAAATGCATTTCTCTGCCTGCCAGTGCCTGTGGCCTACGCTAACTGGAAGCGCCTGGCTCTGCTTCCTGTCCCGCTTTTTGTTACCGGCAAGGGTTTCAATCGAAGGCAAGCACACAACGCCATCTGGTTTCCTCTTTTTCATCCCTTTTGAGCTGCAGGATATCCTGACAGCGTGTTCTGGGTTTGAGGGTGGTGACCACAAACTTGAATGCGGTGGGCCTTTAATTTTTGAGGCATCAAAACACCCGTTGCCCTCAGACTGGAGGACGCTGAGCCAGGCCACCGGTCTGCACTCCTTTGCTGCGGTGCCCATCACAGATGGCCCCTGCATTGTGGGCCAGCTGACCGTGGGGGACCACCAGGATACAGGGATGGGCTGCGAGGGGTGAGGCTTGCAAGTCATGCCGCCCGGCTGCTGAGCATACAGCTTTTGCTTCTTCTACTTGCTCATGTAACCAGGTAGCACTCATAAATGTGTGGGGTAGGTGTTTGGCAGGAGAGGCAAGCTTATACTTTCTTAGAATTGTAGTTGATCACTTGTTTCATCTTGCTGATGGCTACTTGCTGGGCATTGTTTTAAATTACTGTGGCTGCCTTGGTCAGCAGTGCGCAGGGGGGCCCTTCTTGAAGCACTTTGTTCACAAAAAAGGAAACTGCAGCTGGATCCGGAAGCTGAATGCCATTTCAATCAAATGTTGCTCCATGTTGGTTGCAGTACTAAGTGTTGGTCAGCAACAGGTGCTGTATACCCAGACAGACAGATTCAAACTGCCTGTGGTTTCTCCTAGGTGCAACTTCCTTGAAGCTCAAATATGAAGCTCACTTGAAGCTCAAAATTTTGTGTAGAGGTTGCGCAACACAACAGACCTCTCTCACTACACGCACCTGAACAGGGACGATGGCCTCAGTCACAGCCTGAAGGTGGCAGCTGCATGGATGTCTCAATGGGCAGGAGAAGGATTTTTAAGGAGCCTGGTCAGCATGCTTTATAACATCTCAATCGCAGGTCTGGGTGTGGTGTTTCTGTGTCTGAGCTGCTTTTCCTTGGCAGGACAGCTGCTTGAGTAGGCTTCTCTGGTGTGCTTGGAAAAGAGGGCTATTTCCGAGCTCCTTCCTTTTTCCTGACTCAGCTCATGCACCTGCCCAGGCGCTTTTCATGTGAGCCTGGTAACAATTGAAAGCTCAGGCCTCTGGAGTGTTCTTTCTACTCATCCAAATTTTGCCACCTGAATCCTGCTTGTGCATGATGCCATGCAATATTGTCCTTGTGCTGGAGCAAATTCCTGGATGTATGTTTAAGTTACTGACAATTGCATGTATACTCTCAGAGTCTGTACGATTTGGCAAATTTGCACAAAATTGGCAAATATACTGCATATACGTTCTGTTTTCAGCAATCCTTTCTATGTCTCCATGGCTTGTTTTGAATGAATTGATGCCTTTGTACATTGTAGAGGCAGGCAGCGTCATTTGGTTGCTCCAAAGTTGCAGCATAGCTGCAAAGTTGGTGCTCATGAAGTAATAAGCAGCAATGTGTAAGACATTGTAACAAGCAACTGCACACCACATGCAAGCTTCTGTGATGACCTGCCATGGTGAGATTGCCAGGTTTTTTTGTACATGATGCCTCTCAGCAAAGCCCACTCTTCTAACAGGGGCCTGTTTATGTGGATTGCACTTAGGTGCCGCCCTTGCAAAAGTGACTGTCTTTCAATCATTCTTGTCCCATGCTTACATAAGATAGGTTGCCATCACCATGCAGGAGACATGGAGGCTCTGGTACAGTCCATTTGCACTGGTCTTCAAGAATACTTCAAAAGGCGCATGCAACTCAAGTTGCGGGTCAGGTGAGAGGAAAAATCAAAGGATGCTCGTTTTGCCATATTTGTTCACTCAATTGGAAGGCACCATTCATTATTTATATGGCCCGCATGGTACTGGAAAGCACATTTCTTTGGTTTTTGCTTGTAAGTAAGTGCACCCATTTTTAGTGTAAGCTTCCAGTTGGCGCCCTGGCAATTAATAGTTTCTCAGCTATCACAAGCCACAAAGCACTGCAGCCTTCTTGTCCTGAAAGGATGAACCTGCCTGTGCAGGTATTAAAAGCCAGTACATCACTGCATGCGCACCAGATGTTTACTGGGCATACATAAAAATGCAATTCATGTTACAACTTCTGGATTTTTTTGTGTAAGCTGCAATGTGAAAGGCCTTTGGGTAAAGTTTGCCGCAACCTTGCACGGCTTCATGGAAGCCTTATTTTCCATAGAAGGACCCTTTCACAGATGCGCCAGCAAATGGATGTGCCAACGCTTTGATTAATCTGGACAAATAAGATCAGCACACCATATTCTGCACATGATCACAGTCATGATGGATTAAAAAGTTAATGTTTTGCTCACACGGCACTGCCATAGCCTGCTTGAGAACTCCAGTGGCCTTTTGGGGTGTGATGCTGCTGCTGCTGCTGCTGCTAGATGATATAGCTGGCCTGGGTGCGCTGCGTGAGGCTCAGAAGTGCTGCTACTGCTGCTGCAGGGTGGCGCTCGTGGACAGCCCTGACAGTGCTGTCATATATGAGGAGCTGCTTACTCAGTCTTCTGGGCAGACATTTGCGGGAGCTTCACAATCTGTCCCTCATTCTCAGTCTGCTGATAGTATGGGCGCCAAATCATTTAAGTGCGTTTGAGTGTACAATTAAAGCGCGTTTACTTGTGAGCCTCAACTTGTACCAGCCCAGTGCAGGCCTGCCTGTATTTGCATGATAGTAACCATGCTTTTGAGCCGTTATCCATCTGTGCAAGAACAGCATAGTTTTTCTTGAAAGCTTTGGGGCTGTCAGGCATCCAAAACATTTGTGATCGACCCTGTCCCCTGCAAGCTAAAAGCATAGTTGCCATCTTCCTATAAATTGGGCACAGTAGTGATTGTGTCACATGAAATGCACATGCTAGAAAATGCACTGCCAAGCTGCTTTTAGGATTTCCAGACTGACAAGGCAATATGACAGTGCTGGGAAGGCCACACTTAGCCTGCGCCTTCCATGCAAAGCCTACAATACCTGTGGCAAATAATGTAATGCATTGCCTGCTACAATCCACAGACTGTCGTGGCAAATTGCTGGCATAAAGGACCCAGCGTCGTAGGTCATGATGCCCGTTTATGATACTGAGCTCACTGGCCATGCATCTCACTCTCCAAACTTAACTTATCCACGCATCCAAAATGTGATGTGATGTGTTGCAATTGGTGCAGAATTGCGCTTGTGGTGCAAAACAATGCAGGTTCACAGATGGGTTGATGGCATGTGTACTTGACTGCCCATCCGCACTTCCTTATTCTATATCATCTATGTATAACCTTTAGAATTGTGCCTGAAAGGCCTAAGAAGAATTTTACACGGGCACTCTGGGGCAATCACCTTTCTGACAAGACAAAGACCTGAATGCACACAAGCTCGAGGTCAGATGTTCACCTGCACGTGCCATGTTGCTATTTACATAGCCTTGTCATCTTCTGTCTACTTGACTGCCGTCCTCCAGGAATGGCCAGTGCAGTTCTGATCTGCACACCCGATTACGCTCCATCTATCATTCCACTGCTGTCTCCTCCTTAGAGGACTTGAAGAAATTAACACAGGTGGGGCCCTAAGCAGCCTGCAAGCCGCAGATGTGGACTTTCCTTGGTGAGACATGCTGACTTTCTGGATGAGACTTTGAATCTCATGCAGGTGGGTTGGCAGACTCTGCTGCAAGCGCAAATGCAGCTGATCTGAGCGTACTGTGGCAGGTCAGCACACATAAGAGAGCTTCTGTTGCAAATTGGCAGGCAGGGTAGCCGGCGGGAAATTGGCGGGCAAGGTACTTGGTTAACAGGGCGTGAATACAGTGCATCAGGACATCAGAACTTCAGTGAGCGCCAAAACAAACGAATAAGACAGCTGGGCGTGCTCTTGGATGCATGCGTGTTGCATCCCTATATGCTAGTGTTGCAAGAAAACATAGGAAGAGGGCCTTGTGTCCTTTCAAGGCTGCGTTTGAGCCTTTTGAAGACTTTTCTTCAAAAGTGTGTCGAATGGCTCCTCCCCATGTTCTTTTATTCGAGACCTATGTAGACTTTTCTTGCCTTTGTATCCATGCCTTCACATCCATATAATCCCTCAATAGCACGCACAGCTTTTGGATTTGTGCAGCTGTTGTACAACTGTCAACTATGCCACGGCATTAAGCACATCTGTTTTTGCTGAGACCCTCCTGCCAGAAAGTGACACTGCATGATGCACATATATCTTTCTTGCACTATCTTTATCTTATTTCAAAGAAAATGTTTTTTTCAATTCTTGGATCTCCTTAAACTGGGATTCTCAGCTTAAAATGGCGCCCCCACACTCCCAACATCGTGCGTCCCAAGGCTTGCCCCTTTTGCCACCATCTTGACTCATACCTTGCCACCATCTTGACTCAAGCCTTGTCATGCTGACCCCTCCGAGGAAGAAGTCTTGAAAGGAGACTTAAATTGTTCTGCCAATCATATCTCCTCACAACTTCTGGCTACCTGCACTCCATCCCCCGGGTGTATGTTTGCCATGGCTGGTATCCTGACTATCAGCACATCAATGCACACTTGTACGTGGTTTCTGCTTCTGCGTTTGCATAAAGGTCCTGCAAGGGGCTTTGTGCGCCATGGCTTGCTCTGTACACAAATGAAACTTTCACCATTGAAGCTTGTGACGACATTGAATGAAACAGTAAAGATATGCTTCAAAGTCATCATATTGACCAACTGTCACAAGCACCACCCCCATAAGATATGCACAAAAAAATCCATTTATGAATACTTGCACCCTGCAGACTATTACAGCAAATGACTCTCTTCGAGAGCAGCTGCTTCCCTCAGTGCAAACAAATGGTGGTTCCTCATCACGAGTCAGCAGCACTCACTCCTCTGTCCCATCGCAACTCAAGTCAGTCCAGCACCAAAAGATCAGCCATGAAAGCAGCCAGCAAGCTTTCAGATCTCCAAAGCACTGCAGTAGCCTGATGGTGGCACAAGCCCCAGATGGTACGTGCTGTGCACAGAAAGCAGACTTGCTGGGTATGTAAGCATGTTAATGCGAGTGGACATGCACAGCAATTTGCTGCACTGTGTGTTGAGCTGTGCTGCGCTGCGCTGTTTGCAAGTGCATGTGCGCAGATGCTAGATTGCACAGCTGTAAGCAATTTTTGGGGTGCAAATGGCAAGGTAGGTGGATGGCAAGGTAGCGGCCTATGTCGCACGGCCTAATCAATTTTGCATTCTGATTGACTTATTGTGCATAATTCCAATGCCATAAAAGCTTCTGTGTTCAATATTCCAATGCCATAAAAGCTTTCTGCGTGCAACATTCCAATACCATGAATGCTTCTGTGTGCAACATTCCAATGCCATGAATGCTTTTGTGTGTAACATTCCAATGCCATGAATGCTTTTGTGTGCAGCATTCCAATGCCATGAATGCTTTTGTGTGTGACATCCCAATGCCATGGATGCTTTTGTGTGCAACATTCCAATGCCATGGATGCTTTTGTGTGCAACATTCCAATGCCATGAATGCTTTTGTGTGCAACATTCCAATGCCATGAATGCTTTTGTGTGCAACATTCAAATGCCATGAATGCTTTGTATGCAACATTCCAATGCCATTGTCAGGTGAAATCAACGTCACATAGAAACGAGCGTCATGGCATGCCATACAACTCAGCCAGAAATACAAGCAACTGACTTACCAGCTCCAGTTTGATTACGATTCATCACTGACTACGAATTGTCATGACACCATGAATGCTTTTCATCTACCCTGGCCTGATTGTCCTTCTTTGGCCCATATTGTGATTTGCAGAAGCTGGGCCCAACTCATGGGCCTCCAGTCCATTTGCTGCAAGGATTCCATCCCCCGTCCCTGCCCCATCAGGCCTGTGTACCCCAACCCATGCCCCCCCGTCCCCACCAGGTACTTGCACAACTGCTTCCATGACGTGTGCATATGTATGTACTTCATGTATGTATGTATGTATGTATGCATGCATGTGATTGTGAACACTTGCATACATGTACTTTTGCAAGCACAAATCTGCCGCAGGATGCCATGAGCCTATGCCCATACCCCGCACTTTGGCTGGTAGAAATGGCCTGGCAGGCAAGCATCCGGGCATGCCAACCCATGCACACTATTTGACAGGACGCACCTCTTGTGAAGGGCATAATTTATGCATTTTTTAGCACTGATGCACTGCGGGATATGGATGTTGCCATGCTTGGCACTTAGCAGCCAAACGGCTGCACAAATGGAAAGGCGCATGGCTCATGATGCACCTGTTGCTCTGTGTGCACAACTTGGCTTCCTGCTCGTGGCCCTAGGTTGTTGCCAGAGTCATGGCTTTTCCGACACGAGGACCGGAAATCCTATGCGGCATGGCTTGAGGATGCAAAGCAGGCCAGACTCTGGGACATGGTGCCCTGCTCGCTCATTTTCGAGCACCCGCCCTCCAGACTTGAACAGCCCACATTGCAACCTTGGGTGAGCAGGGCAGGCTCCACAGCCATAATCCATGCAGCGCTGCAATCCAGTGGCATGCATGCAACGCACATCTACTTTGCATGAGTCGTGCACGGTTGTTGCTGGGAACTCCTGAGAAGAAGCATGGAACTTGCCCACGTGTGAACGAGCACAATCTGTGCAAGCGTGCACGGCAGGTAGTATCTGGTAGTGATGCCTAATGGACATTCTTGTTTGAAGGCCACAAGCAGTCATGTTGGTTTTATTCTGCATCATGTTTGCTGCAGCTAGGATGGTTGAATTTATTCTTGATTAATTGAGTTTGTTTGGTGTGTGTCAGGCTTCCAGGAAATAAATGGCTGAAAGTAGTCATATCATGCTGTGATTTAGGCACCAGTACATAGAGATTTGAGCGGGTCCCTGTAAACTAGCCTTGTCTCTGCTGATTTTCTTGCCTCAATTCACCACTCCTGTTTCATGGCATGAACTGAGTTAACGCACGGCTCAATGGTACTTAAGTCCTCGGGGCACTGCATTGTCTGTGAGTTGTATTGCATGACTCGTGCTGTCCTGCAAAATCAAAAGCACATGAATTTGAAGTATGCAGAAACATGAGCGTGGCACTGATATGATATGTGGCACTGGTATGATATGCGGCACTGATATGAGTGCAGCGTGGCACTGATATGATTCGTGGCACTGGTATGGTATGTGCACTGATATGAGCGCAGCGTGGCATTGATATGACATGTGGCACTGGTATGAGCGCAGCGTGGCACTGGTGCAACCAGAATAAAAGCCTGTTGAGGCTAGTGCTGCACACACTCAGAACAGATCGACCGGTAGGTGCCAACGTGCGATAATTGTGCAAGCCAATGCAGGCCTGGAAGCACGTTTGTTTGAGTGAAGGCATGCACACAAGATCTGTGCTAAAACAATTGACATGTCCACTCCTTCATGCAAGTGCAGGTCTGGATTCAATAGGCGCTGGAGCTTGTCTGGCCTGCACTGTAATATCCACCCTGATCCGCGCCCCAGGGCAAATCAAAGCATCCTGGCACAGACCCAGAGTGGTCCACTTGCAATCCTGCAATCCAAGGAGGACATTCTGCTGCAGGTGCGTGTGTATGCCAGGGCAAACCAAAGCATCCTGGCACAGACCCAGAGTGGTCCATGGCACAGACCCACAGTGGTCCATGGCCCACAGTGGTCCATGGCACAGACCCAGAGTGGTCCATGGCACAGACCCAGAGTGGTCCATGGCACAGAGTGGTCCATGGCACAGACCCAGAGTGGTCCATGGCACAGACCCAGAGTGGTCCATGGCACAGACCCACAGTGGTCCATGGCACAGACCCACAGTGGTCCATGGCCCACAGTGGTCCATGGCACAGACCCACAGTGGTCCACTTGCAATCCTGCAATCCAAGGAGGACATTCTGCTGCAGGTGTGTGTGTATGCTGGAGAGCATGTGCACCGTGTTTTGAAGGAGTGTTAAGAGCATATTGCACAAGCCCACTGTAAAATTACAACACTCAATGGAGGATGTCAGGGAGATTACAGAGGCTACTTCAGAGGCCTGCAGGTACATGCATACTGGGCAGACGCATTAGAATATCTACACTTGCATCTGTTTAGCAGGCACAAGGATTTTGAGTTTCTTGTTGATTAAGCCAAGGGAAGGATTGGTAAGAGTGCACAGACCTGCTTTTGCAAGGTCTTGTCCTGGAATGTGTGGAAGAAATATCTACAGCAGCTTGCCAAGGGTGCCCCTGGTCAATGCCCCTGGATCTGGTCTTTGAGTATATGTTGGCACCAGCACTTCATAGATTGTTGTCAGTATGCAAATGGGGGAAAGCTGCACAAGTCTGGTGAAGTTGGAGGTCCTGCATCTACCTTTTGCATTTAAACATGAGTGTGGGGGTACGAGTCTCTGGGTAAGAACAGCCATGGTTTGTCAGGCCAAACCATCATAACAAAAGAATTCAATCACAGTAGCCAAAATATATGCGTGCTCCAAGAACCCAAGTGTTCATACCGTGCACCCTATCTGGTTCTGCGCCAGGGCGCATATACTGCTGCTGCCTCCCATCCATCCACATTCCAAGGGCGCTGCGTCCCCCCTGCTCTCATCCTTTCTCAGGCTGTTTAAGCATGAGGGACGCTGATTATGGATGCTGAATCAATCCCTCATGACCCCAAAGCCATACTAGGGGATTCCAGATTCCTGGCCGGATGATCACTGCCTCTGATGAGCATGCCAGACCCCATGGAAAGAAATCTGCAATGGATAAGGAGAGAGAGCCAGTCGCAACAACCAATAACGACGACACAAGTATCCCTGGATAGACAGTGAAAGTGATTCTGCATTAGCACTCGTCCTGCACAGGGCGATCAAGTTACTCGCAATTGATGGCGGTCATTGGTCAAATAGTCTGCAGGAGCCAAGGAGGCGATTAACAAAGACACAGGGCAGCCTGGAATGGGTGCCTAGTGCCTGATTGGGCATCACGTGGACAAAACTAACTTGCTGCAATTTGGGCATCACGTGGACAAAACTAACTTGCTGCAATTTGGGCATCACGTGGACAAAACTAACTTGCTGCAAATTTGGGCATCACGTGGACAAAACTAACTTGCTGCAGATTTGGGTATGCAGATGGTGCAAGACGCTGATGAGGAGGATCATATGAGCTGGCAATTGGTTGCGCATACAATGGCTTCGTTGGAGCAGACACTGCTGGCACAGGTGCGTACTAGTTTGCATTTTCATGTGAATTATGACCAATCATGGGATTGCAGGCATTTGGTAGACTTCAGATTAGCTACCCACACTCAGCAAGCGCATATGGGTAGCCTCGCCTACATAATCAAGTCTGCTGCTAAGTTTTACCAGAAGATAGACAGCGGGGTCAGATATGTCAATTTGCCACTCACATGATTTTAAGCTACTTATTTTTCCTAGATTTTAGGGGGGTGACACAAGGCAATGATGGGGAAACTTTCTTTTCTGTAAATATGCTTTTTTCAAGTTTCTGCTATGGACATGGCATGACAAAATGCCATCACTCAGGGGCAGGGGAGACTGAAAGCTGGAAGAAATTGCTCAGCTCGCAAATTGATGTCCAGAATGATCTAATTTTATGGGATTTCACAAGCCTTAACCCTGTACCAAGGAACTCTTCTGCTGCAATTGCATGTATCCATAACAGGAGGGTATTTAAAATTTAGGGCATGCCAACACCCATTGCCAAACAAGCCTTGATACACAAACAAAGGTCCAGAGATCAATGGCACCATCCTGCTAGAGTGCTTTTGGTTGACTGTTTGAAGAACAGCAAGACTGCAGCCCTTTCCATTTTACCACTTGAGGATACCTGAAAGCCCGCACAGCTGATCAGCAAGGAAAACTTTGAGCTTGGCAGCAAGCATCTAGCAGAACAGCACCAAAGGTGTACAGAGCATAAATCTACGTACCCCAGGCAGCTAGCCTCAAGCGCTGGCTCACAATAGCCCTCCAGGTTGACATCTTCCTCAAGGCAATGACTTTTTCATTTGGGATTGTGCTATGATATATTGAGATGTACACAACCGTTACAAGCAAAGAGGCCCCCTGCCATGCAACAGGTGCTGACTAATAAGCAGCAGTGTCAGGAGGGGACATGGATTCGAGATGTAACAACGTTCATGACGCAGCCCAACCGTCCAGGTGCGCCGGTGTGGTCACAGCATGAAAAGCGGTGGTGTCACCCAATATGTTGTGCTGATGCTGTGGGTAGGACACTTGGGGATATGGTGTACAGTCGAGCTTCTGGTCCAGGTTGGTCACACTTTACTGTGCACTACCTTCTGCCAAGGCGCGCGTCCAAAATGGAGCAGGCAATGAGCGGACAAAATCATGTGGTGCATTGAGTGAGGATACTCATGCTTGCCGCTTTGCAGCGCATGGCACTAGCTGAAGTTGAGCCAACAACCCTGCAGGGGCACTGTTTTACCCTGATATGCATGCAAGAGGGGAAAGTGAGGTCAGAGTTGATGATCCAGGAGAAACAAGGATGTATGCACACAGCACAGCTTGTGCGTGCACTCTGGCTGGCGGACAATGCTGCAGAGACTGAGTGTAAGACTGTGGAAAGTAGTGTTTTTGCACTGGCATAACGCAGCATGATGAGAAGGGAGGTACCCCCTATGAACAGTTCTGTACACTAGCGTGATGCTTGTAATTCAAATTGAATTATTCAATGGCCAGCAGGATGCACATGCATTGCAATTGCTGTATTCTAGGAGTGGCTGGGGGGAGGGGGAGGCGCATTTTAGAAGTGCCCATTATTAGTTTAAGGCCACATACGAGCCTATGCCCGACGCAGAGGAATGGGTTGGAATTGAGTAACATCTTGATGGTGGTGTTTGGGAGACATAAAGAGCATGCACCGCAACACCTTGGCATGTTCATAAGAAGCAGTGCTACTGTCTTGTCAAGTATTTGATCTGCTGTAAGATAGTTGTAGGTGTGTGCTAAAGGAAGCACTACAATAGGCTGCTTGTTGTCCGTAAGTGTTGCTCAGCAGGCTTTTGCTTTTTTCTGTGAAGCTTTAGCCTCCGGGCAATGTCTGAAGTACAACAATGAAAGGCTTTTTTGTATGCTCTGCATAAGAACGCACCCCAATCATCTCATCTATTTTGACAATCCTAGATTTGAAATATCTACCAGCTTTCAAGATATAATCATTAACAGCAATTGGGGCGGGTACGTGCTGAGTCTGCTGACCTGATCCTGGACCCTAATTTTCATAGCCATTAGCCCATTCTAGGTAACTCAGACCAATGATTTCCATTTTCTTGGCTCAAAAAGACATGAGACATCATTTTAGCCAAACCCTGTCTTGCACCCGTTTTTGTCTCAGGTCGAGATATCGTGATGTCTGCCCGCTCACCCCCTGTGGCATCATTATTGCTGGCATCCATGCCCAAGTGTGCCACGAGTGCAAGCTCCTCCAGTGAGTGTTAAAATCATTATTGCTGGCATACATGCTCAAATGTGCCATGAGCGCAAGCTCCTCTAGTGAGTGTAAAAATCATAATTGCTGGCATGCATGCTCAAGTGCGCCATGAGCGCAAGCTTCTCCAGTGAGTGTGGCATGAGTGCAAGCCCCTCCAGCAAGTGTGCCATGAGTGCGAGCTCCTCCAGTGAGTGCTAAAATCATAATTGCTGGCATGCATGTCCAAGTGTGCCATAAGTGCAAGCTCCTCCAGTAAGTGTTAAAATCTTGCCTCATGGCGTGGCTGAGGCGCTCAATCTTGAGAGTGCTCCTGCCGCTGCCATGACCCTTTGGCACAAACAAGCAGTTTGGTGATTCTGCCATCTGTATAAGTGAGGCTGAGATCTCAATATAGCCAACCATGGATCTTAAGGATTATTTTGCTAAGGGAAGCGAGAGGGCTCAATGGGATTGGCTGTAAGAGAATTCTAAGGGGTACACAGCAGCTGATGTAAAAAAGAGTACCTCTCATTGTGCTTTTTGCTTTTGCAATCCAGCTGTGCTGGGCTGGATGCGCGTCTGATGCGCAGACATAGTTCAGCCCTCTGACAGGTCACCCCAAGCCACCTGTTATCCTACCTAGCAAGAAGCTTAGTCCACGCTTTCTCTTGTGCTTTTCCCAGGCACATACAAGGTTTGTAGCAGCACCAGCAGCAGGAAGATCACACCCTGCACATCAATGTCAGCAATATCAGCTGCAAGCGTTCCCCAGCTGCCTTTTCATGACCAAAAGCAGCAGCAGCAGCCAACTCAGCACCTCTGTAGCATGGCAGTGTACTTGGCATCCGCAGGATATCTTGAGCCCCTGCAGCTTCAAGTGAGTCAATCAGGGAGTGGCGCTGCTCAAGTCGGCATCAGTGCTGCAACGCGGCATACTCAACAGGGTCTGCATTCATATACAAGTGTGCATGTGTGTACTTCTGTGTGCGAGAGTGTGAGCGCACACAAAAGCATGTGATGCCTGCTGCCTTCTGACTTGTGCTGTGTGCTGCAGCCCTTAATTTGATAGCAGCCTTTAAAGCATGACATGCGGCAAAGTGTAGGTCTGCTGATGCTCAGTGTGTTACAGTGACTTTTTGTACCTTTGCACGCGCTTTATGGTGCGTCTATGCATGGTGCAGATCTGCTTGCGTTCAGCAAGTAATCAAGAATTGTTTGTACTTACCCCTCCCTGCATTTACCTCCTGTAGCTGCACAGGTGTTTGCATGTGTTTAGCCAATCTTACCCAGTGAGACCTGCTGGGTGTCCATGTGCCTGCACATCTTCTAGCCCACAATCGACCCCTCACATTAACCGTGCAGCTCACGAATGACCAACTCACACTTGACTTCTCACTTCAAGCGTGCAGCTCATCTGGTCTGAACTTTATCAAGGCCTGGTCTTGAGCTGCCTTTCATAGAAAGGATCCTCAGGCAACTTGCTCTCCATCAATGGCAGCAAAGCAAAGGCCTGTAGGCCTGAGCCTTGCTGCATGCATGTATCACCCAGATGCATGCACCACCTTGCCTGGGGGTTGCAATGATGAGATGATGATCAAGCACTGGTGCACTGCTTCACAGCAGTAAGCTTCATAGAATAATGTGGGGGCACATACACACTTGTGAGTGCATCCATGCCTCGCCTTTTGCGCGGGCTGTGCCGCAACAGCTGCAGCTGAATGCCCCCTATCTTGCATGAGTGCATCATCATGGCCTATCCTGCTCCCAGGCAATACTGCGAGAGCTGCAGCTGGTACTGCGCCTCATGTGCCCTTCCGTGTCTGTGCATATGGGTGGGGCGCTGAAGGATGACTGGCTCAGGGCGCGGAGGGGCAAGCACCGCTGTCAGGTGAGGTGACAAGTCACATGATATGCACACAGCAGCAGGTTTGTTGTCATGCCTGTCAGCAAGCTGGTAAAGTTTCCTACTCAGCCTACTATAGTTATCTTTGGACCTTATGTGCAACCATCTCCTCGCAATTTCTGGAAATACCTTACAGAACCTGATTGGCATTAAGTTATACAAAACTATTACTCAAGTCAGCCAGACACTGTAGCGTGGGTTTGCTTTCACGCTTCAAAAGTACTTCAGCTAGATAAACAGTAAGCTACGCAGCTTGACACCATGCATCCTTGTTGTTCTTATCCACATTGGGACATGTGCTTCAATTTCGTTACCGCTGCATAGGGCTCCAGGTGGAGAATGCTCAAACAAAGCCAATCAGGCCTGCAACCAAAACATACACAAGAAAGCGCAGGCACAAGAAGCCACCCGTATATTTGTGCCTTGATTGCCAGAGAGGACCTGTTTGGTACTTAAACTCTCCGCAAAAGAGTCTGTGTCAACAAATTGAGCTGCAACTCATATGCAAGCACCCTCCTGCTTTGCATTTTGACAACAGGCAAAAGCCCAGCATCAGCAGCGAAATGCACGTGGGCATCATCCCGCGTCAATGTTAATATGTGCATACATGCAATGTTTCTACTGTGGCCTTGCAGCCCTTGAGCGGCCAGTCATCACTCAACCATGGCTATAGCTCTTCATCTCGTCTGTGCCGTGCCTCCTACTCCTCATCCCAGGTAAACAGATTTTCAAGACACTTTTATGAAGGGGATCCCTCGTGAACTAGCCCCATAGAAGTTATTGCCTGATCAATCTGCAAGACAAGTGTGCTACGTGCAGAAAAGGAGCAAGGAAGGCGTTCAAAGGAATGGTTGAGCAATTGAGCATAAATGCATAGGCAACAAAAATGCAACATACATGCAAGAAAATATCACGATCAAAGCACTCATGTGTATGTGCGCAGCCAGGAGCGTGCAGCAAATGAGCATGTGCTATGCATGCACTAAAACAGGCCTGGGGGGCGCTGATGTGGTGGAATGGCAGTATGGCCATTGAGATGGGCCGTTTTTAAGCCTGTACAGGAACAGCTAGGACCAAAGCTATTCTCTTAAAAAAAAAAACTCCCTAGAAACATGAGCTCGTGACTGAAAAAAGATCGTGCAGAGCATGTGATATCCGTGCTTGGCGCACTGCAGGGCATGGCAGTCACCTGCCTTGATTTGCTGTGGATCATTGACCAGAGAAGTTCAAGCTGCACCAATGGACTAAGTATACTCAGTGTCATGCTATAATGCTGGTAAACCGGTATGCTGGTGCACGCACATGTACTCTATTGCAATTTTTGGCTGCGAGCCTCCTCCCAAAATTGACAGACCACAACTACATTTCATTGTTGCCTTCACGTTTGTCCACTCTGCGGCAACTTTGCAGCTGTCTCCCCCTAGTGCCAAGCCCCTCAACCTGGACAAGGGCAAGCTTGTCGAAGCTCTCTTCCCCTTGAGCCCATTGGCCCATGACAGGGACACATCCAAGCAGTGGGGAGCAGGTGACCGGGTGTCTGGGCACTCATCCAAGCATGGGGAGCACTGAGTGACAGTCTCAGGGCGCATCACGCGCACAGCAGAGCTGAGTTTACGCAGGGCTTCAGCACATCTACATTTCAGTCTGGCAAGTGCAGCCAAGATCTTGGGCTAGTGCTATGGCAGTGTGGGAATGCCACCATACCAGACAGGCGGGCGGGCGGGCGGGATACTAGGTTGGAAGGCAGCCTTTTGGGAATGCCAACTTTTGTTCATGTCACATACTTCATGCAGTGCTTCCACTAGGCTGCCCCAGCCACAGGTCCATTTAGTGTTCCAATTGCTTGCTTAGACTTTCTTATTTATGGCACTGGGTAGTGGGGGTAAAGGGTTGTCTGTGCATTTTCATGCACACTGTTGAAACCTTGATTTTATGTAAATGTGAACGTGAGCGCATTTTCAGACAGAAATTCAGGACGGCTAGCCAATGCATGTTGGGAATGCTTCCACGCGCAGATGCACTGCTTGGAGGCTCCTCCTCAGAGTCCATGGGAAACACAAGCTCCCCCATGAGTGACAACAGCCCAGGGGCAAGCCTGAGTAGCTTCAACCGTCCAAAGACTTATTATAGCAAGGCTGTGGAGGCACCACATGTAAGGGGGGGGGCATATGTATGTGGGGGGGCGCCACATATATATGGGGGGGTGCCATACG
>LFCJ01000328.1_pt1 | contig 28746 bp, 31 predicted proteins | sample 643141 | NCBI WGS metagenome assembly LFCJ01 (sample SAMN03766243, study PRJNA286221) | soda lake metagenome | biome: soda lake; feature: Kulunda steppe; material: water; isolation source: sample B1-Br-g2 brine of Lake Bitter-1 | place: Russia: Kulunda steppe | collected 2010-07
AGAGCCCTTGCAATTCTATTGGTTCCGAGCGGCTGTGAGATTTTATAATGCTCTGCTATGCAGTAATAGTAGCACTCTTGCCAAAGTCCTCAAGGCTGATATTGCGATGAGCACCATCAACAAGAAGTGCTGGAGTGCTGAGTTCTTGGATGCTTTACATAGTTTGGAAAGGAGCGGTGATTTCCAACATCGCGTGAGAACATTCCAAACAATCCCACAGTCAGAATTTGTTGTTGATGTGAGAAAGAGGTTGAGGAGTATCTGGAACCAGGCAAACCAGCTACTAGCTGCCTAGTAGGCAATGAAGATCAAACGGACAAGGCTGCAAAATACCATAATTGGGTTGCTTTGCCTTTTAGGTCGGTGACTGTTGATGGACCGCCTTTTTCCGTACCTAGGTATCTGCATCAGGATTTGGGCAAGCAAACACAGCGCAACGTGGCACTTTTCAGGTCACATTCCCATGCGCTGCGTGTCGAGACAAAAAGCTGGGAACATCATGATGGTACATGTGATAAGTGTGGCAAAATTCAAGACCAAGAACATGCTCTTTTCCTGTGTCCTTGCATGCAAATGTTCTTTGAGGCTTCACTTTGCAGACTTGTTTCACGATTTACCACTGACACACAAAATTACCGTCAATCAGCCTGGAGCTTTTTATTTCTCCCAAGCTTGTTCTGAGGATGTCTTCAATTTTTTCCAGAAACAAACTAATGATTCCTATCGTTTTATCTCAGAGCTTTTGGATGTTTTCTGTATGGCTGGTGTTCACCAGCAACCTGAACAGTCGAACTTCCTGGCTGAAGGTCAAATTTAAACATGTAAACTTTTATTCTACATGCCTAGTCAGACTATCTTTGATTTCTTCTCTCGATGGCACAACAATACGGTTTGAAATTGTACATACTTCCGGGCAACAGTGCAGCATAAATCTGGCGTGACAAAACTCTGCCATTTCATCTCGGACATTATGGACTATTTTTTTGGTTGGCGAAGACAGCAACAAACCAATCAGCCTAACGACCTAGCTGGCAGTACTACTACTAGTAAACCCTAACTTGTGACTAACCAGACTGGCGGTTAACCCTAACTGGTAACTTGTAACAGTGGAACACCTAGTTTGGTCATGTGTCCCAGCAACTTTAAGATTAAGGGCATTATACATAGTCATGACTTGGTTGTCAGTTGGTGCCAGTGGGCCTTCTCAAACCCCTTGAATTGAGTCTACAAGTGGTCTCAGCACGCGCAATAACTGCAAATAAAGCATGGCAGTGTATTACCTGTCACGCAGTGCCCGTAAGGAGACTGGCACAAGGTCACAACTGCAACAACTTTTACAGCCCCTTGAGGTTATCTGTACATAAGGTAAATGGCCCTCATGAATACCCTGTCTAAATGCACTTACATGCTCCACTTATACTCGCTTGCAGCCATCAATCTCATCCAGCAAGAAACCAAGCGGGCTAGCTCAATGATGCACATTATGATGGTTGACCTTAAACTATGAATCAGAGGAGCAAGCACATGCACAAGGGGGCAAAAAAGACATAGTTAAAAACATGTTGTTCTTCTCTTATGCCATGCACGGTCCATGAGGCAAGTGCACTGTAAAACCGTGGCTTGGCTATCAGCTCCTGCTGTAGCATTGTAGCCCACTCCTCTCAGTTTTTCTTCAGTGATAGATATCTCGCAGGTACGCCAGTGGAAAGTTCCAAGTGGCACCTAACCATAAGTCGACAACCAACTTCCATCCACAGGGCCCCCACAAATTCCCAAAAGGCCTGAAGTCAAGAACTGGAACAACAATCATTTCCACAAGCAGGTGCTATGTCCCCTTATTGCAGCACCCACAAATGATTGCATGGCCATGCAGAGCATACAATGAAGCCCAGCCCAACATCACCCATGCTGGTACTCCCCTAACGTGCCAACATCAACTCGAGCTCCTTGCTTCTCAACAAAACTCTGGGGCCAAAGTGCCCCAGTGCCCATGAAATTGTGTGCATCAGGACCCATGTAGTCATGATTAGGCCTAATCTAGGCAGAGCAGGACATGTTGGTGGACACTGAGCAGAGGAGCGAGCCCAAGAAGAATGGTTTGGCTGTCACCACTCATTTGCACAAGCAGATGCAACTGGTGCACCTCCAGACGCCCATAAATTTACATTCATCACTAGGGTCACTTGTCTAGCAATAGTGCCTTCATGGTCTCATAAGTGCCCCAACACACAGCAGCAGAGGGTGCATGGAAGAGGATGCGCGGCTGTGTGCCGTGCCACAATGCCTGCCAGCCCTCCTCAGCGATGATGCGCCGCATTGTTGGCAGCTGCAGGAGCAGGTAGCACAGCGCACTGGCCTTTGAGCAGCATCATGTCACACGGCTCAGGTGCACAGGCTGGCGGCCAAGACCTTCAAATTGCACCACATCACAGGAGAAAGGTAACTTGATCATGTCCAAACTGCTGAATACCTCACTACTAAGTAGAAGAGCAAGGTTATAGTTATTGCTATAGACAGGCATGCAGGGCAGCAAGAAGCATCGTTGCCATGGCCATGGCTGAAATGTAAGCAAGATGGAGTGTTACATCACTACAGCAAGGAGGTGGGGCTCTCACCACAGCACTCCCATGGTACCGTTTGGCGGAATGGACGCCTTCCGTCTGTAGCCTGGTCTTCACAACATCAAAAGGGGTGGTCACCGCTGCATGTATGGATGCACGCATGAGTGATAATCTCTCATCTAGATGGGAGATTATCGTTAGAAAACTGCTTTTCACAGGCGCGTCCTTTGGACCTGAGAATTTTCGTGGAACTTCAATATGATTAAAAACAAATTGTTTTAACAGGCTCGGTCATTCCAGAGGCCGGGATGAGTCACAGGCTGTTCCGTCCTCTCCCCCCCTGTTCCATCCCCCTCAATTTCATCCTTATTAACCTAGCTGCTCAATTCTTAGCATTCTGTTCATCTTGTTTGGCAAGGAGTTGCAGGCTGGACTCCAGGTCGCCCACAGATAAGTCCTTGTGTTGCAGCAGATGTAAATCAGCTTCTGCGCACGCGCTAACGCAAGCCTTGAGCAGTGCTTGGTGCACATCTGGCCCCAGATTGACCAGTTGCGCTCGCAGACACAAGCTGTGGGAGCATGCATAGCAGCTGTGCTGTGTCAAGGGTGAGGAAGCCATGCTTGGAAGCCCACAGGCGCAAGAAGTTGACGCACTGAATGGTGGGGTCTGAAATACCTGCTGCTGCCGAGTGCTTTCCTTCCCTTTCTCCTTCCATTCTATCACACGTTTGAAGACACACTGGCATGGGTGCCAGCTCCCTTGAAGGATTGGTAGCCCATTACCCTATCAGTCATATGACATGCTGTCCAAGCTCATCACATCATCACGCTCCTCATCGTCCCACACCACCTCGTCTCTCATTGTAAATTTATCTTTAGATATAATTAATGGTCTGGGGAAATTTGAGGGTTTCTGGCAATTTTTTGCACAATTCCAGCGTTTACCAGTCAAATAGGTGACACTCGTCGGTGACGAGGGTTCCCCCCATCCGCCAAAGAGACTCAGCGAGTCTCGGCGAGCCTCGGCGTCGGCAAATCTCGGCGAGACCCCTGCCCAACCTTATGCATGAATGCATGCATGTGTAATACACAAGTCAGGAATGCCAGCGAGTTCTAGTCAGAGCTCAGCATCAAAAGGAATGGTCACTGCTGCATGGATAAATGCATGCATGTGTACTACACAATTCAGGAATGCCAGCGAATTCTGGCCAGAGCTCAGCATCATAACCCACATAAGTACCATGAGGAACTTGTTGTCATGTGCAGATCATGTTTAATCAGGAGTCAACATTAAATTCGTGTAAGCACCATCAGTGCAACTTGCCCTTGTTGATAAAAAAGGTTGATCCAGGAAGTGGTCCAGTAGGAAGAAGGCAGCAATATCGCATAAGAGCTTTGCTTTTATAGGGCAAGGTGAGCACAGACCCCGGGGAAAGTAGGCATGATGCACACCCAGCAGGAATCATCACATGGTTTGGATGCAAGAGGACAAGCTGTTGCAATATCAGTGATTGGCTGTCACACGAGCCTGGGCTGAGGAATGACTCAAACAGAAATAAACAGGAATTGCAATGAACCACAAAGCAGCAAGGTCCCACTGGAAAATCCCCCTTGCCAGTGGCCGCCGCCGCCACTGCCACTGCTGATGCCGCTACTTTGCCAAGCTTGGCCTTCATGGCTTAGGCCAAGCAGACTCATGTGCAAACCCAGTGTGGCAACGCCCCAGCTGCTGCTGCATTGGCTTGCTTGACACCATCTCAGTTGGTAGCACAAGAGGTAGACCCTCACAATAGGCAGCATCAGAGGCAGTCCCTCACATAGGCAGCACCAGAGGCAGTCCCTCACACAGGCAGCACCAGAGGCAGACTCTCGTGTCAGTCTGCAGCGCCACCAGTGGTAGTCCTCACCTGCTGCGGCACCGCCTGCAGTTCCACCCGCCAGCAACTGTACCGTGAATGTCTCATCATCAGCGTCTTCAGTGCCTGTAATGATGCGCTTGGCTGCATCGTAAACACTGCATCGCAAAGGAATTGCACAAGCAGTTCATGAGCAAGCAAGGAGCGCAAGAACTTGCAGTCAAGCAACTGCTGTCTACCGTACTGCTCCTAGGGTTACCGCGAATAATTAAATAATAATTGGGGTCCTGGCTATCTGTAATCCGTTAAGAAGTTACTTTTATCAAGTACCAGGATGTGGCTGAATGCAAGAAATTATGCTGTGTAACAACATATTCCACATACTTTTGCCTGACAAACTCCACACATTAACAACAATCGGCAAGACCAGCATACTCGAGCTCCTCCGTGCCACCTACCGGGTCATTGAGTGCAAGCAGGGGTGCGTGTGCCTGGAGTTCTTTACGATGAGCAAACACACCCACCATGAGGTGTGCCCCAGCGCATCACGTGAAGTAAGCAAACAAGATCACATATATGCAGCAACTAAGACCTGAAGCCTTACTATACAGTTGTGCTGAAATCCAGCAAGATCAGAATGGTAAGGCAGACGCATTTGTCCAACATTATCTTTAACATGAGAAAGCACTTACGTGAAGTGCATGGTGATGAACGGCACGTTCATGACCAGGGTTGTCCTGTAAGACTTGTAAAATGCGCGCAATCCCTCCTGCTTGTACACTTGGGACACACAGTCTAGAACGCCCCGGTAGGGTGTGTGTACTACCTGAGCAAGCATGCATGATGTAGAGGAACTTGTGAACATGGTATCCATGCACACAAACTCAGTGTTGGCCATTGCATGCACTTGCTGCAGGTTGTTCAAACTGTATGCTACAAGCCTTGGGTGAGCAACTTGTGAAAATTCAGCGAGCAAAAGTTTTGCTCCAGTATTCCAGAGAATGCATGTGTGGCGAGTTGAGGGCTGTTAATACTCTGGGCAGTGCCCGCAGGTCTGCACAAGCAATAAACGCACAAAGGATAATACCATAACACACTTGCAAACTCCGGCATCATTTTGCAAGCGTTCGCATCCTCACACATGATTGCCATCGCGGAAAATTGGACTCATTCTTGCTAAGAGGAAAGTCCCATGGGAAATTCCCTTCATAAAGAGATCACACCTGTAACCTCTGCTTTGTGACGTCCACAGGAGTCATGATTGCATCATTAAATGCGGTGGCAATGGCCCCAGAAGCCCCAGAAATGAATGAGCTATGGCCAGCCTGCGCGTGCCGTTGAGGGCAATTGGGAACGGGAGCATTGAGAGTAGTGGTCCATCATGTACCTGCTGTGCAATGGTGGAGGAAATTACGTGAGAAGTTCTTAAATTGAAGCCTCTTGCAGATGGCGAGCATACTTAAACGAGAACATCGGTATTTGATCTGCAGCATTTGCTACTATTCTAAAACATAATGTTTAAACATTTGCTTCTTAACTGTTATATTTGCTACTGAGCCATGACATTTGCTAGGAAGAGGGGTCTGTCAACCATTTTCCACCCACCTCGTTGCCGCCAGCCAAGTCCTTCACAGCTTCATAAACAGCGAATTGTAGGGCATGGGCTGGCCTGCAGCGCAAAGTCATTCATGCCACAGGTCAAAGATTGAGAGTAGGATTGTTCTTATTGCAGCGCTCCCTCCCTGTGGTGACGCGGAGTGCAAGACAAGCAAGCCGCCCAAAATCCTAGAGAGCTACTTTCAAGTGTCATTTTTCGACACAATTGCACAACAGAGATTGTATCTTGTTGTGCATCAGTGCACTATCAGTACTTGCAAAGATCCACGGCCCTAAAGGCTCGACAGATGTGATTAATCCATTGCCATAACAGGTTCGCTGTCCACTCACCCAGCACCTGCAGCAACAGCACCAACGCCTTTGTACAGACCAGCCAGCCCCTCTCTTCTTATAGCTGAGGTAATGGCTTCGTGCACAGATACGCCGTGCAGCTGCGCAGTGCCAGATAACATTGGCGTGCCGCCTGTCAGTTTGATGCTTTGCTCCATCAAAGCAGGACAGTAGGATCAGGAGGACGTAGGGATTAGCTGCAGCGTATCTCTCCAATTTTAATCAAGAAATGCAATAAATATTCGCACCCTTTGGCCAGGGTGGCTGAGAGCCTGCATCCTTGTCTTGATGGTGTCTACAGGGTACATGGCGATGTGCTCCATCGTTCCAGCCATGGCCCCAGCCACCATATGCTGTGCATGTGCACAGAGCAGGCTTGAAATTTACCATGCATCAGGCGATTAATCAAAAGTGTTGCCCTTGCATGGGTGGACATCCATGTTAAAAGCAGAATTGACCCTCACGCACCGATAAGAATGGCATGGCAGCGGTGCCATTGTGATCCATGGATCAATAGAGATCAAAAAGGCGCACCTCCTCCTCTTCTACCTGTTTCTACAACCTCACTCATTCACTACCAACAACTAGTCCTCAAAACATATACAAATATAATAATCTAATTTGAAGTTGTCAACAGAAGCGCAGCAGCTCCCTGCAATATTTGGCAACTCGCCTCAACACATTTTAGACACAACTCGTCTGAGCTAAGATGCTGAAACTCAACGCTTCAAACAATTTGTCTCTCCACCACATTAGCCTGAGCAAGGTGGCAGTCTGGGCAAATGCACAGCTCATTCCAGCAGCCCGCAGCCACAGGCGTGTGGCTTGCTGTTCTTTGGAAAAGCGTTTCCAAGAATCGTATACCATGTCTCAAGGTAATGTGTTTTGCTTGCTACCAGCGCGCTCATTCTTTGCGCTTGTGCACTCATTGGCACGCACCCGCGCTCATGCACAAGTGCAAGTACGCGTACACAAGATCACACACATTCTCACGTACTTGCACACAAGCACTCACACGAACACACACCAAAATGAGTTTGCATCAGTAAGCCCAACCTCAATTGATTACCCTGCCCATGCATACCGCAAAAGCTCCACAGTGTCTATGTGCCTCCTTTCACTCAGCTGAGGAAATGTTGCTGCAGTGGTTGAGTAGCTTACTGTTTTGATTTAAAGAGCAAGTCTGAATGGGTGAGTAATTCTTGATAAATCTGTCTTTTATGTCCAGTGTACATATCTGAGCAAGATAGGCCAAAACCCATCCCGACCTCTGAGCATGAAGAGAGAAGAAAGAGAAAGCAGCTGCAAGAGATAGCAGAGGTGAATGATGTGGAGTGTGCAGGCTTGTGATTGTGAATGTCGCAAATTCTTGCATTTTTGGGCAGCTGCTCACTTGATGCTCCTCAGCTGCAAGCCTGAGAGTACTTCAAGAGAGCTCATACTAGCATTCGTACCACTTTATCGTCCCATGCAGGCTGCCAAGAGGAGAGGGATTGCCTTTGAAGTTGTTGAGAAGAAACTTACTGAGATTGAAGTTATGCTGCCTGGGCTAGTGAACTTGCATCGTGCTAAGGCATCAGATTGGGTGAGTATCCCAAGGATATTGAAAGCACCATTGATCACACTTCACACAAGATCTCCTTTTGCCAATCCTTACATGTGAGCAATGAGGTTTGGCACATCATGATGAACCCACGTATACCATTTCAAACCATGGCGTGTTTTGCCACACAAGCAATCTCTTGCAAAACAGTTTTGGCAACAGTCTTCGCATACAACAAAGCCATGAGGAAGCGTAAGCCAGACCTTCTATGTTGCGTTAATTCAAGGCCATAGAAAATTTCTAAAAATGATGCTTCCTCATACACAGGTTGCAATAATTCTGGATATGGACCTCCTGGCCACAAAGATCATCATTCTTAAAGACACTTTTCCTTCAGCAAATGTTTTAAAGATTCTTTCAAACCAGCCACGTTTGCTGCTTCAATCGGCTGAGAGGCTGAAGAGTGATGCTGAACAGGTATGGAGGTGTTTACACTTGCAGCATTTTTTTTAGTCTGTCTTTGCTGTCTCTGTACTTTCTAAAAAATGTCAAGACTTAAAAGGACTCTTGCATTTCTTGAAGACCTCCTCTGAGGCTGGCTTCAATTTTTAAAATGGGCTCGGTGGCTTTTTTTGTTTTGCCTCAACTTAAGAGCTCACACAAAAACATCTTTAGAAGTCTTAAGGTGCTACCGTTGTAGTTAGATTGCCTGAAACGCCAACGCTGTCAATAGAGTGCTATTTTTAAACGTGCTCGCAGGTGAAATACATGCTTTCATCTGTGGAGGGAGCTGAGTGTCTTGTCGACACTATTCCTGTGAGCAACAGCTTTTCATTTGAGCATGATTGCTGCAGCAACGTATCGAAATTGGATGCTCAATTGGAACAGTTTCTGGCTTTACATGCCAGTGAAAGCAGGTCATGTCCAACAAACACAGTTCTGTGTTTTTGTGAGCCCTCTCTCACTTGCACTGCACACCGCCTATCGCCTGCAGTCATTTATGAACCCAAAGAACCTGGAGAGATCCCTGGCGGAGATCCAAACCTACTTTCCAGGTGCGATAATTGAATTGCTGTGCATAATTCGACCCTGAGATTATAACCAAGTTTGTCGAGGCCAAGCTAGAACATGATTTGTAGCGGTTGGCGTGTAGCGCTAAATGGACAATTCTATAGCGCTATAAAGCGCTAAAATGCGCCGCTATATTACAGGCGCTATACGTGCCGGATCCCCCCCTGCTAGCCCGATTTTCGTCATCAAACTTGAATGTCGGATGGAATATGCACCCCTCTTGCAAAGTTATGAAGGAAAATTTACATTTGGTTGCGTTTTATGGTGTTGTAGGCTCTGATATGGCGCTAAATTTGGTGCACCTGTGCTACCAGTAAGGGCCAGGAGTCTCATGTACACCATCCTTTCTGCACCCTTGCACCCCCATTTGGGCAGCTATCCACCTGGATGGGTTGCCCACACTCATATCTGGCATGAATACATGTGCCAAAGCTTGTTTGGGCCCTGTGCTTGTGCCCATAGCACAGCCGCACCAGCGCGTGAAAGCATGCGAAGTACTATGGGTGCATGCATGTGTCCTCGTTTGCAGGCATGCCAGCGTAGCTTGTGTGTTGTGTTTGCTAATGTGTATTGATGATAAGTGAAAGGGTTGTTCCAGTGAGGGAGAGAAGAAGCGAGCTGCGCTAGCGAACACCGACGAGGAGCCCTGGGTCTGCACTGAGCTGAATCATTGAGCGCCTGAGTGCTGAGTTGTGCTGAGCTGTGCCTCCCACTGCCGGTGCATTATACATTTTCGGAACACTATGATATGTGAAAGAAATGAAAGTGATATAATCCAGCAAGAGCGATGCAAAATGCACCGTGAGTGCTTAGTTCGAGACGGCTAAGTCAGATAGGCATGTTCAAATTTAATGTTATATCTTGGCCTATTGGCCAAGCAGAGCACAACTGAATTATTTTTGCTTATTATATTTTGCAAATGAGAGTTTTAGGGGGTTTCCTATCATCCCTTAAAATTTGATGACAAAATTTCGATTGCATGTGGGCGTTCTGGCTCATGTAGCGCCTGGAATATAGCGACATAGCGATATTTAGTGCTAAATATTTTTCCATATAGCGCTATTCGCCGACCCCTACACATAGGAACTGTCAGGGGCAACCCAGCCAGACGCAGGTTCTTCCCCACACATGACATTGATGTAATCTGATTCATAGTATCGATTCAGGCCAACCCGTCACTCAAGGGGAGCCTGAAACGAGCGAATCAGCAGGGCACCATTTTTGTATGTTATATCAGATGATGTTATATCCAGGAAATTTTATACTATCGCCATATAGCGCTATAAGCCAACGCCGGCCCCTAATGATACGTGAGCGGGGTAACCGAGACCTTTTTTGGATTTTTCCACACATTCCTAGCTTTCAGCATTTCAGATTCAAGACAGACAAGGCGCAAGATCAAATTTATTTGCGGTCGGACTTCTAGCATATGCAGTTAGCACTCATGAAATGGTTAACAGTTAATTCTACCTGACCACCAATTTAACAGAAGGCGGTGATTAAGGTTGAACGGCTCTTTTCTTATGAATTCAGCTTAGACGCCCCTTTCCTTCTGTTGGCTTGCACGAAAAGTCATCTGGAGAATTGGGGGCACTTGTTTACTTTGCTGCTAACTCCATTGCTGTCTTGGCCCCAAATCACAACACGCGCTGTCTTTTTGAGGGTGTTTGGAGCCCATGCACCCCATGAGTTTTTTTCAAAGGTTGCTCATCAACCTGCAAATGGGCCCATGCATCTTTCCCAAGGCGAGGGGGGGGGCCTTCATGCAGCAGCAATAGCTTTGCACAAGACCTTCAAGGCAGCAAATGCCTAGAAGCAAGTTCATGCAGTGAAAGCATTCAGGAACACTACAGTATTAAAGCAGGCGGGGAGCCCTCAATAGAAGCCTTTCTTTTTGAGCTCCCTACCTCAGGCCAGAGCTTGGATAAGGATTCAGAATACAATGCCAGAGTTTTGCACAGTGCAAGAGTGGATAAGACAAAGCAATGCTCAGAGGGGCTGAATGGCATGAAGAGCAGGATATCAGTGTGAAGAATGGAACATGATGGGTCTATGAATAATTCATGGCACTTACTTTACGGTCTCGTTTTGGTTTGGGTTGCAGGCCTTTTAGGCTTCAGCTAAGCTGCCCCCATTTGGCGGATACAACTATGTAACCTATCCTTACCGCCTACTTCTGCCACTGTGCAGGGAATGCACCTTTGGAACTGCTGATGAAGCACCCGGACCTCCTGAATAATCTTGGGGAGTCCTCCATTGAAGACAGCGCTGAATATGGTGAATTAAGCACCAAGGATTAAAGCCTTGGTAATCTAGATAGGTGTTTACCAAAAAGTAGATGGTAGATGATTTAACAGTGTTTCTAGTATGCCGTGACACTCTCTCTCTCTCTCTCTCTCTCTCTCTCTCTCTCTCATCTTAATGAAATTTTATCCATCCAAGGCTATCGCTTATTTCCCTGAAGCAAAAATTTGGAAGGTTTGGTTAGGTTACATAGCTGTACCTGCCGAACGGGGGTAGCTTAAATGAAGCCAAACGGGCCTGCAACCGAAACCAAGAAGGGCATGCTAGGTAGTGATCTGAAATCTAGGCACAGCATTCCAGGCACTCATGCACGTACAAGGCCGGGCCTTTGATGTCTGCTTGGCTTATAAAGTCTCTTATCCTGTCTGAGCTACTAAATGGACTGCAGAGATGGTGGTGTTTGATCTGCAAGTTTGCCGAGTCAGCACTTGGGCGATCTAAGAGGACATGCTCTTCATCTTGTACATAGTGCCAGTTGCATTTAGTGCAGATTCTAAGCTCGTAAAGAACTCTGTGCTGTTGTTGTCGGAGACGCTCTATATTCAAGCTGTGACCAGAGAGTCTGGAAAGAGAAAATTTGGAAGCGTGGCTCACCAGCAAGCACTGGGAACTGTGAAGTTAAGTGAATGATATAGAATATTAAGGACAACAGGAAGAGACAGAGAAAAGTGCGTGACTTGTTAGAGGACAGAATGCTGAATCTGTGAGGAAAACAAATCTTTCATGGCAGGGAACAGCAGACACTGTTGAGTTTTTACAGAAGCCAGCTTACATCCTTAATATAACGAGCACTGACACTTTGTGCAGTACTCTTGGCGCAATTGTTGCAACAAAGCTTCTTGGCTCATCTCATATAAACCTCGATCTGACATCCCGAAACAATCAAAATTAAAACGTCATAATATGTGGTATTTCAAAAGTCGGAAGTCAAACTGGATCGTACTGTGTCTTCTGTGTCTTCTAAGACAGGAAGTTGTGTGCCTTCTGTGATAGGCTAGAGGCTCATTGGGCTAATGTTTCTCGGCCTCACGCTGCAAAATGCCTAGGCAAGTATGCTGCAATATGCTTAGGCAAGTGGGCTGCAATGTTTAGTAAGCGAGAAAAAGTTCCAGGCTCAAGTAGCCCTGCAATGATTTCAGACTAACACTGCTACATCCGCAGAGGGAGAGGGGGGAGCACACGCGGACGAGATGACAAGGAACGGGCAGCCCTGCTGGCAGCGGTAATCTTTCCTTTCGCACTTAGGAGTTGTTATTTGAGGTTTTGTTGGCCCTTTACTCTTCCATAATGCTAACACAAAGCGCAGCCCATCCCCCGTACACAATCACATGTTTTGCGTAACTTGCAGGCTGCTCTCCAGGACAATCTCGCGCGAAGATGGCAAATTCCAGGTGCACCCAAGGCCAGCCCTTCCTTTAGACCTGTGAGTTCTTTTTCAAACCATGTCTTAAGCAGCAATAACAAGCAACACTTCTTTGCTGCGCTTCCTGACATCAAGTCAATACAAGTACATACAAGCGTGCGTGTGTGCGCAAGCGTGTGCATGTGCATGTGTATGTGTGTATATGCGTGTGTGCTTATGGGTGTGTGTGTGTGTGTGTACATATGGGTGTGCGTGCACACGCGCGTGTGTGTATGGGTGTGTGGGTGTCTGTTCTCATGCACGCGAATGAGCATGCAAGCAGGGCCTCGGGTATTTGAATGTGAGGTGCATGTTATTATCCCAGTGCTTGCTCCTAGACTTTCAAGCTTATGAACTGGATCTTGCTTCAATATAGCTTCAGAAGCCTCTAGTCTTTATATCAAGATATGGAGGCCCTGTGTAGCTTTGTAACAATTGCCTATGTGCCGGGAGTTTTGGCCCGGACTTAATGCATGGTTGCACACCTCGCAAGCAGAGGTGATTGATGATGACATCGTAACTAATTGCAGGGAGCTGAGCTGACGCTTGCGCAGCACTTGGGCTTAATACCAAAGCCCTGTTCTCTGTTAACAGAGAGGGAGTGGAATGAGGCAAGTCAAACTCACCTCAATTTTGTCCACGCTTGCAACAACACGTTGAACCAAAGCAATTTTTGTGTCCATTGTGGGTAGCCGGCACCACGAGGAAGTTCTCTTGTTTCTGGGTCCCTTCTTGAGATGTGCTTGCACCAGGGTAACATGTAAGCTCTCATTTTTTTGTATGTGCCTCAGGTACACCTCACAGCACGCTTGCATTTTCGATCAACAGCTGACTGTGCAATTTGCAAGGAGGGATTCAAAGACGAACAGCAGGTGTGTAAAACTTGTTGTGCGCGCATGCACACGTGCGTGTTCAAGGCATGCACATGATTCAAGTGGCTCTGTGTGTGCCTGTATATTTTCTGCATTTGCAGATGTACCTGTGCTAAAATGTCACATGCAGAACAGAATGCAGTGAAGGATACTTGTACAGAGGTTTGTGTTGTGTAATTTTGCTCACTTAATACATGTATACATATTTCCTCCTCTCCAGGTCCTCCTATCGTGCAGTCATGTGTTTCATTCGTCTTGCATCAAGTCATTTGAGAAGTTTGCGCAGCGACTCTGCTGCCCGCTGTAGGTGACGCTCTTTTTCCTGCTATGGTTTATTTTGGCCGCCTAAGTGTGCAAAGCATTCTTATGATTATGTGTGTAGTAGCAGGTTTTAATGGGCCCATACCTCTGAATTGCGCTATGCGCCTGGTATCACTACAACAAAATGGTGACTAACACAATTCTGCAGGGACAAGGTTTTGATGCGCCAGACTGTGCTCATCTGTTAATTGAGCTTGCTGGCTAGCTTAAGTTACTTGCTGGTGGTTTCCACGCAGTTGCCGCGCAAGCCAGTATCAAAAGAAGACCATCAACGACGGTGCCACCTACTACCGCCACAAATGTGCAAGTGCAATACAGGTCAGGCTGGCACAAGTGGGTGTGTTCCACCTAACAAGAATGCATCTAACACTTGCAATGAAGCGCAGGCCATTGCATGCAGAATGGCATCCCATGCTGCAGGCCATGACATGCTGGGGGCTGACAAACTCAAGTGGCAAGGACAGCCAGCACCTTTGTTTTACCCTGATGCTGTGAAAACAAGCACTTGTACTTTTCTGAGAGTTGCAATTAGTGAAGAACATGCCAGGTGATTTGTTACAGGCAGCTGTACGTGGCTGGCTGGCCAGGAAACGCGTCAGAGAGCTGCGCAAGCACCACCCGCCACAGGATCCCAGGTAGTACAAGCAAGGAGCCAGGGATCTATGCTGGATTCAGTCGCAACTGCTGGAGTGAGAGCACCCTACCTGAATGTTCAAGTTACTGATAAGTGTGAGAGCAATTGCTTGAATTATCTGTTTAGACTCCAGCTAGAAAGGGGTTCTTTTCCCTGCAGAGCACTCCTTCAGCTGCATAAGTGCATGACGACCATGCAGGTTGCTTCGTCGTTGGGCAGCTGAGCGCTTAGAAGATGAGAGTAATAAGTGGATTAGCAGTATGAGCAAGGAACAAGGTAAGAAGTCCATTGCTCCAATGCAGGACAATGGTACAATGACCTGCACACTCAGGGTTAAAGGTGCCTTTCTTGTAATTTTACTTATTCGCTGGCCAGCTAGATTTGCTGTCCAGCAGGCACGTCCTTGGGCTGTTGTGCATTGGACAAGTTGTGGTCTTGCAGTATTACAGTATGTGTTGGGGATTTCACTTATACAAGCATATAAGGTCCAGGTGACAAATTCTGCAATTGCATCACTAGTTGATGTTCATGATTGCCAAACTATTTATTTAACAAACCTGAATCATGTTGCATGAACAAAATACCAGACAATCTGGACTCCCTCTTTGCTGAGTTTGATGAGACGCTCGCACTTAGCCGAAGCATCTTCAGCCAAGTTCCCATCCCCCAGCACACAAGGTGGCAGCAGGTGAATTCCTTCTTTTTGCAAGCAGATTGACCAGTACAGGCCTGCACTCAACCGCATGCTTGCGTGCATATCCTTGTTCCTTTTATGCATTATCTCACACAATCAATAAGCAGGGGACTATGCTTTGTGCTGCATGTACTTCTTGCTGCTGCTGCAATATCGTAGTCTGCCAAGCTGCCAAGAAAATGCGCGTGCCGTGCTTTCATTCAGGATCAATTTGAAACAAGTGACGCGACAAGGAATAGTGAGGAACTTGAGCAAGCTAGGGGTGTTTTGCCCCAGACGCAGAATCCTGGGTGGGTAGATGGTCACAAAATTTAAGCCTATACCTGACTGTTGAACAAGCAAGGCTTTCTCTGCCTTGTAGAATCTGGATGTAGGTTGCCGATGCAGGCAAAGGGCATGGCTAGACTGCTCCAGCAAGTTGGCTTACAGGGCAAGCACATAATTGCAGTCTGATTTGATAGCAGTCTGACCCGTGCTGATCTAACCCAGGCTCTCGTGTCTTTTTGTCAGTCAAGCTCACTGTTTTCTATCCTTCTCAGGGACGAAGAGGCTATAATAAGCTCTGATGAACCCTTGAGCAGCAGCGCACTTGCCCTCTTGCAGCAAAGCAGTAATGCCCCTGCTGCAGCAATGGCGGCATTTAACGGGAACAGAGAAGCGCCTGGTGTTAACTGGGGTGCTGTGATGCATGAAATTTTGATGAGAAAGGAAATTGAGTGCGCTATATGGTGCGTCAAACTTTTGTATTCCTCATGCATGGACAGACAAGCATGTCTCTGCTGCCGTTTTCAAGGAAGTTGCATGCTTTTACAGCTATGTGAGCGAGCACAAGAGTGTGCGTATGTGTGTGCGTGCACGTGTGTGTATGCTTATATATGTGTGCCAGTGCTACATATTTCCCCTATGATCTTTTTCATACAGATGTCATCGATGATCCTACTTTGGACCATAATAATGCTGTTGCCATGTTTTTTCACCTGCAGCATTGGAGACCTAAATCGGAACGGACAAAAAGGTATGCACCTGCAGTGAACTGTATCTAAAGTGCAAGAACTTTTTACTGTTACTGTGCCCATTTGCCCATGATGCAGGGCCATTTGCTTGCATTTCTTCTTATTATTGCTTAACTTGTTGATGAGTGTTTGTGCAAGCTACACAATCTTTTGTGCTTGTAAGGGCACCTAAAACAAAAAGCAACCATAATAGAGCGGCACAGACCAGGCTTTCTCTCCATGCTTGCAGGCATTGCTTGGTTGTCATGTACACATGCCTTCCATGAAGAGTGCATCACGACGTTTGAAGCCTTTGAGCTTGCACACGGCAACCTCCCTCACTGTCCAGTTTGCAGAGCCAACTACCAGCGCCGCTGCTTTCTGTGATAGGCAGAGTTCCAGGCTCCCAAGCAGAGCCAGTGCTGGGTGAATGCCGTTTAGCTTGATTCATCATTTACACCGTACTTTGATTTTTCTCAGGCGAGTCATGCTGTTGCGGAGCCCTTTATAGCAGAGCAGTGTACTATGCCACACTAAGAAGGGTTGCAGACCTTTCCATCACTCTGGCGGTGATGGCTCACAGCTGACTCAGGCTACTAAGGTCAGTAGGTCTACACCTGCTGACCTAGGCCTTAAACAATTGCAGTGCGTATGCATGCACGCACTTTGAATGAAACAATGCGATGCGTTGGGTTGCAAAATGAGGACGGGCTGTGCATTGGGGAGCGCCTGCCATTAAGGGTGCTTAGCCGGTGTTTTCACAACAGTACCCACAGTCTTTTCCCCTGGATATTGCAGTGTTAAGTACATTCAAAAGGCGCATTGTGGGAAACTTCAGCAGCCAGGATATTGCTGTTGGCATCGAGGCAAGCAACATCTTGCAAGAGGGAACACAGAGGCGGCCGCTGGGATCGCAAGAGGAGCTTAAAGGACTCAGCATGAGCATGTAAGTTATCTGTACCTTAGTAAAGCAAGGGGTACATAGCTGTACCTGCCAAACAAGGGCTGCTCAGCTTTAGCTGAAGCCTAACATGCCTGCAACCGAAATTGACACAAAAGAGTAAGGGCAAAAAACAAAGTGGTGTTCTGAAACCTGTCACAGCAATCCATGCATGCGTTCACAAATGGAACCACTCCTTCAGTGCCGCTGGCAGTGCTTAATTGGTTGACAAGCTCTCTCAACCTGCAAGGGCCAGTTTGAAGGGTGCGGAAGAAGCGTTGGTGCTCGGTGTGCCTGACAGATCCGAGATCTGAGCTCAGGCAATCTAGGAGGACATGCTCTTCATCTTGCACACAGTGCCAATTTGCATTTGGTGCATACTCTGAGCTTGTAAGGGATTCAGGTGCTGGCTGAGTTTTTTATGGGAGAGCTCGAAAAACTCCGAGTTTTTCTGAGTCAGAAGGGAGCGTGAGAGATGATTGAAAATATTTGCACGAGCATGAGCATGTAACCACAAGCTCCATAATAGAGGAAAGAAGAAAAGTAGGGTAGGATAGGATAGGTTACAAGGGTTATAAGGGTTACAAGGAATAGGCCTTCAGTCAAGAAGTGCGACTGCTAGCCTGCTCATAAAAAACTATCAGTGCATAAAGGATGAAATAAAGCTTAATGTTTTCCTGGCCCAAACAAAGCAGACACATTGTTGAAGCCTGCAGGAGGAAATAGGGACGCATAAGTCCTTCAGATAGAGACCACGTGTGGACAGGTGCAGTGAAAAAGGATGTGTTGCTCATCTTGCACATCATTAGCATTACCCAAGTCGCAAGTAGGGGAGGTATTGTAAGTCCAGGTCACAGTTTCAATTCGTAGGGTGTGGGCACGAAGTCTGAAGCGAGCCACGCTGCGAGTACCGTCACAAGGAAGGTTAAGGAGCATGTATCTAGGAAGGGTGTATGGCGAATGTGTGACCAGGGCCCTCTTGGTAGGGAGGGCGCACCATTGATGGTAAGTGGAGCGTTTGCTGTTGCGCTCTTGTTGATGCGTATCAGAATAAGGTGTCCAATCATCCAAGTGCCTCTCCCTGAGGTCCACAACAAAACGACCAAGATCAATGGGCTCACACCACAGCAGCCTTTCCTTGAACACTGTTCTTTTTGGCAAGTAGGATTGTGTGAGACCATTCATAGCAGACAGGATATGGGATGACCAGCAATCATCACACTGTGAGCTCAGCTGCATGTAAGATCTTTCTCGCAGTGGAGCTATTGCTTTGGATCAAAGCATTGTATAGCCGCACTGCCGCCTGGAACCAGTTGAACTGTAGAAGCTCTAGACCACACTCACGCATGACGCACCATGAAAGGGTTGTGTCCTAGACCATCAGAATTTTCTTGAGCACCGTCAGCAGCCATTTTTGTAGAGGATTGTCCATCTCTTTACCCTGTCGCAAGAATGGGGTGGCCTCTGAAGAGATCAATAAGAGCAAGGATCGCGGACTAGCTACTTCAAGCAACCAGCCGCCAGATCTCTAGAGCGCTGGCATATTTGCGAGCCAGCCCACAAGCTTGATCTTGTAGGAGAGAAGAAAAGTAGGTCAGGCAGCAAAACACAGCATGATGTAGAGAGCATACAATATTCGTTCCAGTCAGCTCCCACCCAATCAGCGGCACATTGTTATGGCCATGCTGTGAGTCTCGTTTGGATGCAGCAGTCTCTCGGCGTGACAACATCCACCTTGTGGAGGTCAAGAACTGTGAAGATACCAGACCTAGAAACCAGCTCAAAGTCGCTCGCCAGAAGCACTCCGTGCTCCGTCACACTTTGGCCCCCAAGCTGCCACAGTGTGGCCAATGTTAATACACCCTATCCTTCTGGGAGGCGTTGTTTACAGCCCTTTTAGTTTGGAGCCTCTGAAGAATCTTGGTCTAGATCCTCAGAAAGTCACCAGGCTTGCTGCAGAACTTCATGCTCATTTGGTTCAATATTCTTCTAAACTTGTAAGTACCAGACGTGCTTTTTGCAACAAGTCATCGTCAATACCAGGAGTGGGGGAATGGTACTGCTAGTCAACCCCCTGATCCCTACTGACTTGTTTGATTTTCTTTTGCTAGTGGAGGAGTCAGACGCATGACTCAAATACGGTGCTTAGGCCCTAGGTGACACCTTTTCCTTAATAATACAGGGAGTGTTTCACTGCCTACATCCTTTCTTTTTGCTTTCTGAAGCTGAGGCTCTACTGGGTGATTAAATCTAGCTGCCAAATTCAGCATACATGTATACACATGTGCTCAAAAGTCAAGTCGTGTCGAGTATTGAGCTGAAGTGAGGCGCAGCGATTCGTGTGCCCTCGCACAACGTCGATGCGGAGCTCGGGCCTCGGGCTCGCGAGCAGATCGAGCATTTGGTCGAATGATGGTGTTTATTATGAGCGATTATAAGCGTGTTTGACGTGGCAAAATTGATGGCCAAGCTCCGTTTCCCGGGATTGTGAAGTTAGAGATAGATGGCGATTATCTTTAAATTGCCATGCACCATTGCACTAGTTGCTGGTGCACAGAGTTAGCAAGTTTAGCACAGAAGTCGCAAACTTGGCCCTCTAGCTTCGGAACGAGGCAACCTCGGGGCTCACCTAGGCGAATGCTGCCTGTAGGCAAGCATAGCAGCAATTGTATGTCCTCACTCTTTGCACTAATTAGGCTTTTTCCAGGTTGGTGGTTATTGCAGCCGTGCAAGCCTGCCTACGTCATTGCGCAAGTTTAATGACAGCCCAATCCTTTCATGCATTCATGCGAGTGTACAGCAGCTGCAATTTTGAGCAAAACTTTTCTCAGCTTTAATGATGTGCCCGGTAAGATAAGAGCAACAGCAAGCGTGGGTGTTCACATGAATTTCTGCGCCAGCAGATCATGACCTCTGGATGATCCTGCCTCTTGCTTGCCCCTGGTGCGCGTACAGGAGCAGAAGCCTATTCAAATGGAATCTCAAGGGGTGGTGTGGCTGGCATTGTTGTTGGCGCATTCATTGCCTCTCTTATTCTGGTCTGCCTGTGCCTCGTCGGGTACATGTGCTTTCAAAGGTCAGCGGGCTATTCCTGTTCTTGCATTGCCAATCCTGGCTGCCTGTTGCCTAAGGCCAGCTGCACCACCGGTACCATCGCAGAATGAAGCTGGGCAAATTACATGAGCAGAATGGGCAGGAGGAGCTACAGGTTTCAGCGTGTACAAAGGTGAATTGTTTTCATCCTGCCACAGTAGGATGAGCTTGCTGTTGCCAGGACCAACACTACTAGGTCCTTGTGCAGGCTGCTTGCGCTTAGACACAAGTTGTCTGGCGACCTTGTTTGTAGCACATCTACCAAAATCCCTTCCTATACTTCACCAACGCAATACTGGTCTCATTCCTTTTACATGCAGGTCGAAATTGGAAAGAGTCTGGACATATCACAGGTAGGCATGTATCGTTGGCATTATCTGCATCAAGACACGCGTCTCCTCCTTCTTCTTCTTCTTCTTCTTCTTCTTCTCCTTCTTCTTCTTCTTCTTCTTCTTCTTCTTCTTCTTCTTCTTCTTCTTCTTCTTCTTCTTCTTCTTCTTCTTCTCTCTCTTTCTCTGTGTGTGCACAAGTAGCAAGGCTTGATATACATTGCAATTTCAGGTCAACCAAGGCGCAACAGAGGAAGAACCTGTCAGTTCGTGCACATTGCCAGCATCAAACTCCATTTGCATCAAAATGGTAAGCATTTGCAACCTTGCTGCCTTTGGGATTGTTGCTTCTTGGCTACCAGACGTGGCTAGCCAAACTAATGGCTATTCTCTTTTCATGTCCGTGTCCTTCAGCAACCCTTCGGGTCTCCGCGCAAAGCTGCCGCAGTAGCTCGCTGGATAGATGAGAGTCATGCTTGTAATTCTGGTCAGGGAATTTGGCCAACTTTGAGGTGCTTGCCACGCAGGTAAGGGCTCTTTCTGCTTTGTGTTACACAACCACGTTAAATTAAGAGTTGGCTGGGCAGAGGAGCTAGATCGACAAGTGCTAGCATTTCTCTGTGCAATTCAGTGGTCTTGTGGAAGAAGAGCCTATCTATAAGGGCTTTCATTGCTTGGTCATTCGAGTGCGTCTGGCTGATACTTTCCACGCAGGCACAAGAGCAGGAGGGGAGTCATGCATGCAAGGACGGCTTCAGATTCCCAAGTGCAGAGGATGATGGAGAAAGCCAACCTTCTTCCATCTGGCGCGGACAGCGCACGGTACCCGCGAGATCCCTGGGAACCCTTTGACAAGCTCCAGGTATCCTAATTAGGTGGAGTACTCACTATGATGCAAGCTCAGCATGTGCAGTAACGAATTGTAGGAATTACTGCTGGTGAAATACTTTCACAGTGCGCTCACTGCCCTTCAAATGCAGCTGTCACTGAGGCCCTAGATCCAGATCTGATCCATTGCACTGCATCTCACCCTCAAACAGGAGCTGACAAGTCAAGCCTCGTCGCTTGCTTGCCAACGCCCTGCACCTGACAGCAAGGACGACAAATTATCCGACGATAAGGGAATTGATGGATCTGAAGGAAAGGTCAATGACAAGCCTGGCAATGATCAAGCTGTCCATCTTCAGGTGTGCCTTTTGAGTTTTGTGGATGTCCATTTTGTGGCAATGTCCGCCTTTGCCTATAAAGAAATTTCCAAGTAAAAGCAAGTTCCTCCCAGAATGGCACTATTACATAGCCACGTTAATACATGATATGCGCAACCTGTGCCAACGCTTAAGGTCTGTATTAAGAGCGGTTTTCCCAGCACAATTATTCTATCTCTCTGGCACCGATCCATCATGATTGCTCTAAATTCCAAGGCAAAGCTGGTACTTGCCCTGGGCATGTACATGTGCACGTGCAGGGAGTATCAAAAGGCATCAGGAACTGCATAGTTCCAGAGGCATGATGGAGGATGTAACAGCTTCAAAGGGCGGAACGAGATTGAAAGGTCCAGACAAAACTCCTAAGCAAGCTTGTCATCCTTGTCCTGATGGCTGAGAGCTCGAGCAAGCTTAAGATCTTGCACAACAGGAGCTGCAAAAACAGTTTATTTGACACATAATGAGATGTAAGCGGATTCTGGGTCGCACCGATTTACCTTAATGATCACGAAAGGTCTGAGGAAGGATTCTTTCCAAAGATCCTCAATGACAAACCAGATACTTATCTGTTATGAGGCTTCGGTCTATAAAGCTGGTCTTAAAAACTTGACAGAGTAATGCAACGGTCGCTGTTGCTTTGATCCAATACATCCTTTGTAGCCGTACGCTATGTTAATAATCATAAATGATTGTGTGTGATGTGCAACAGCTGCTTTGATGGCATGTATTTTCAGTGCGAGCAAAAGCAGTTCAACGACTTCCTGGACGGCTTTGTGCCTAAAGCCAAGGACAAGCTGCCCAATAAACGCAGCAAGATCGTGACTCCAGCCACGCCTCAGGCGCAGCGAGGCAGCCAGGCAGCAGCAGCAGCAGCAGCAGTAGAGAAGAGCCAAGCAGGGTCAGAGCAGCATACATAAGGTAGCCGCGACGGGCTACGTGCGCAGTTTGTCCGCCCTGCAAGAGACGCCATCAAGCATGCTGGCACGTGCTGGACAGCATGCTCTGCTCCGTTGTTTGGCCAGGGTAGGGTGCACCCATCACCATGCAGATGCAGCACTGCCCCCCATCGCCTCCTACCTCATCAAGCCTGCACCTCAAGGAGGCAGCATCTGGCCCTTCAGCAGCAAAGCTGATGACTCAGCCACTCCAGCACCCTCCCCTGAGACATCCCCTAAGGATCCGAGTTTGGAAAGAGAGGGGTACGCTCAGTCGCCAATCCCTTCCTCATCGCCCTCAACCCCTTCAGCAGAGGAAGGCACTCAACACTCGTCTTCGACACACCCTACCTCCATCAACTCCCCGGCTGGTACCCCTCTCCAAGTCTTCTCCACAGCAGAGTTATACACGGATGCTAATGCGAACGTGCCACTCAAATCAGCGCATTATCCATCCTCCTTTGATGATCCCTTTGGAGTGCAACGCAATTGGTTCACCTCCCTGTATAAGCAGCTCAACTACATTGCCAAGACCGGACAAGTGAAATCCATGTCAGGTCGACAAAAAGAAGTGTTTCAGCAGGTAAATCATGTTTGACCTCTCTCTGGCTTGCTTGCTTGCTTGCCTTCTTGCAAGCATATAAGTGTATTCTGTTCTCAGTTGCGCTCATCCTAGAAGCCGACATAGCGCAGGGGCCACGGTTCACATGGGAGCCGCAGGTTGAAGTTCTCACTGGCAATGGTTGGGCATAAAGAGCATGTGTAGCAAAGGCATGGTGCATTCTAGCCCTAATCTTCCTGTTTAAAAAGGGTCCTTTGTTTACTGACCATCACTAGAGTGTGGTGGTGTTGAGCGGCAAGTGTAAATTGGTTAATCGCACATTACCTTGAACACTTTTTTTCCCTTACATGCATTTCAAGCAGTGTCGGTGGGGCAGCTGTGATCTTGCTGCCAATGCCTTGTAATTTCCTTAGGAGCGCGCACATGTGCACATGCATGTGTGCACACGCGCATACACTCACACACATACACACGCGCACACACTTGCTTGCACACACGCACGTAAGGACCACCTTTATCTCAAGGATCTTGTACATTTTTCTGGCTTTGCAGGTGGAGAGTGAGTTTGAGGCTTTGTACAACAAGTATGTGAAAGACAAGTCATTCCAGCCAAGCGACCACCGGTCCATGCTCATGTGCTGCTTGTCCGTAGCTACGTACCGCATTCTGAACGATGAAATTGAAGACACCAAATTAGTGAGTGTGCCTCTTTATGGTGTGTTGTATAGGCCCGCCTTAGAGGCACCAAGCTGCTTGCCACAAGACTTTGAAGTCTCCAACAGGAATGAACTGGCTGCTTTTCCTCGCGTCGCCCCATGTTGAGCAGTTTTGTGGGCCTCAACCAAGATGACAAGCCTCAGTTCTCTTTCTGCAATTCCTTGTTGCTCCTCTTTGTTGCCTCTATCCAGCATGGCAGCTTGTTGCTTTTTTTGGGGCTTTCCTGGGCGCATGGTGTGATCTGTAATCCCATCGGCCAGGACCATCCGCTACAGTTCCACTTGGACAATGCAATGAGCCTGCGTTTTTGATCGTGCTTTTGTCATAAGAAGCTGCTAGGATTTGCGCTGAAAGAATTGGGATCCATTGATGTTTGTCTGCATCATGGGCTCTGGGCATGCCAAGGTTCTACGGTGACAAGCAAGTCTGAGGCATACTCGCCAGTCACCTTGCTCAATGAAGCGGTTTGCACATGCTCTAGCCATCAGAAGAAAGCCATCAAAATAGAATGGCCAGGTGCTAAATTCCAGGCTCCAGAGGGCAGGCTAGGTTCTGTGCGTAAGGATTGTCTACTTAAGCACATGTGCCCTGCCATGGAGTGCATACTGAGGTGTCCCTCCCTTTTTTGTATATCGATGGGTCCATGTCTGAGCCTTGGGATCACGCTGGTGTCCAGACTTAGCAGCAAGGTTTTCCATGCACTCCCCCTGGCGCCCCTACCGTTCCATGTGCAGGTGCGGGAGATCATCCGCACCAACCTGGGGGCCATGATGATCTCCTTGCTGCGGCCAATTCATCGTTTTAAGCTCTGGGTCCTTAGGTGAGGCCTCATGGCATGCATCGGGGGTTTAGCGGGTTGACGGTGCGCCCCCTAGCCACTTCAAACCACCAGGCTTATGGCTACGTGATGATGGAGTAGATGCTTCGGAAGGATCTGCATTAGATGCTCCTGGATACATATCAACCAAAAGCTTTTTTTGCGCAGGAGAAGTACTAGTGCCACGTCTAAAATTTTGGTGCTCTAGACTATCATGTGGATCTAGGAAGACTGGACATTCAGCACCTGGTGCTCACACTATTATGTACTGTGATAGGCAATCTGCTGCGCACCAATGCATGGGGTATGCGTTCCTCCTTTGCGATCCTTCTTCTCACATGTGGAGTTTCACCATGCTATGCATATTGGGTGCAGGTGCTACTTCACCGTATAAGCTGAGGCAGGTCTGAGGAGTACGAGACACTATCACATCCGTGTTGCATGCACAGGCATATACTGCGCGAAGACATGTACCGCCAAGCTGTGGACCTGCTGCCTGTGGTGCTGCAAGACATGGGCAACTTGGTGGAGCGCAACGTAGAGGGTGACGACAAGGACACCACTCTGACCGTCACCAAGTGCGCCTACAGCGAGCTCCTTACGCAGGTGCGGCAGGCCAGCTCGCAGGACTTAGGCAGAATCGGTGGACGGTCTATCACTGTGCTGTCGCAATGACAGCTGGTGGCTGGGGAGCCCTCTGGCTGGGGTGTGCTGTACTGCTGCTGCAGGCCGATACCCTCTGGTGTGATGCACTCAGCCTCGGTGGCTTGATTTGTCTGCCTGCAGTGCTTGGGTCCCCAAGCCAGATCCTCTGCGTGCATCTGAGACGCCCAGTTCCACATCCAGAAATGGGCATGTCTCTGGCAGAAGGCGTGTCTGCCATCTTCCAAAATGGTTTGCTAAATAGGCACAGGCGTTTTTTGATGGCTGTTGCCTGGCGGCACAAAGCTGAATCATCATACCTCATTCCACCTGCCTTTCGACCCTGTCTGTGCAGGAGGAGACGCCCTTCTTGTTGTCAGAATTTTGCTGCCACCATGCTCTCTTGTGGATGCATGAATACCGGTGAGCTGCTCTCATGGTGCCCATGGTCCCCACATGGTAAAAAATTTAGATGTCCTGCTACCACAAGCGGATATGTTTTGTTTGAATTTACTTATTTGCATGTGGGAAACGGCAGTTGATCCTTGGCTTCCACCCCTCTTCCAACCTGTCTATTCATTTGTCTTGATGCAGGATAGAGATGCAGATTTCAGGCACACCTTCATTCAAAGATGCAGGCTTGTGCACTGATGACTTAAACACGGCTGGAACACGCTCACCAAGACAGTTTGCATAGCTTACAAATGATCATTTCCCTGCTCATCTGCGTGTTACAGGAGGCATGGAGTTGTTGTATCTATGGACAATTGCATGGCCTGGGATGACAGTTGCTGCCAACTACGCCTGGCACGGCCTGGGCAGCAGGTTAAAGCCTCAGCTGAGAGTGGCATTCCTGCTGCCGAAAGCAGCAAGCCAAGCAGTTAGCTGCCCTCAGCTTCATGTGTGCCTGTAATATTGTGACATACTTAGATTGGAGTCAGCAACACCTGCTCATACATTCTTCGCTGCAACGTATCCAGCAAGCCTGTGCTTCATGACATGCATTATTTGTAATGACAGTCCAATTGCAACAAATGTCACTTGAAGCCTGTACAAGGTAACAAGGTCACTCAGTAGGCTATGAGTTTAGAGATTCAGCCAGATGGGCTGACTGCTGGGCTTGCTGGTCACTGCCAGCCCGACAAAAGACAACCTAAGTCTCAGAAAGAAGAAGAAGTGATTTGTACGTCTGCTTCAAGAAAAACAAGGTCACGTCCTCACAAGGTTCACAAGGTTTGTGTCTTGAACATAAATTCTGTTGGCCAGATTCAGGACATAGTTTTCTATATTTTGGACAATTCAAGCCTCATTTGTTACATCACTGCCCAGTTTTTCTTTTCTTTTCCTGGCCTCTGAATGAAGCCCCGTAACTGCATACACTTATCCAAACATTAATCCAGGCTCAGAGAGGTTGTTAGCGAGATCCTGAACAGGAGTTAAATGACGGTTTAGAATTCGAGTAGAATCCTATCTCGAACAAAATGTCACATTTTTCATCTAAGTATTCGTATTCTAACAAAATTTGACCTTATTGAGTGACTCGTCACAGCATGCCAAGAAATGCCAAAGAAAAGGAAGAGGAGCAGCAAGTCTAAGAAGCATGAAAAGATTTCCAGGTTTGCTTCACTCGCTCGAAAAGCAGCTTGTAAAACAGCAATGTGTGCAGTGGAGCACGCTCATCCAACTCTCTCAACTTCACGTTGATCCATGAGGAGTCTGCATGGTGATACTTCACAGGCTTCTTGAGCAACCTGAGCAGCTGATCAAAAAAGTTGGCAAGTACGTTCGCAGAGTGAGTTATAATTGGGGCAGTGTAAGCCTGCAACTGTACCATGTGTTGTGCAACAGGGTCACAAACTCTGTGTTGTGCAATAGGGTCACACTCATTTGTTACTGGCTGCAGTTGCCCTCCGACCGCTGTCGGTAAATCTTTGTCATGTTGTGTGCATACAGGGGAGAGCTGGGAAGTTGGAAGGACTCGTTTCGGACTCCTCTAGCGCCCTCAACCCTTTGATCCTTTCCATTAAAGACTCCCATGGCCAAAGTCTCCTGCACACTGTGCGTGCTGTTGATTCCAGAGATTAATGCCTTGGAGAACTCATATTAATGTCCTTACCAAGTGAGTTTTGTGCCTTCAGCACGGTTCTGCCCATCCATCACATAACGCTACCCATGCCCCAATTGATGGTTTTTTTGCAGGCATGCCAGCAAGGGCACGGAGATGTGGTGGATGTCTTGCTCAGGTGTGAGGTTTCATGGATCTTCTTCGCAGCTGTGGAGCGTTTTTAGGGGTTACAAACAAAAGAACAGGTTGGCCGCTTCCTACAGCTGCCTGCGCGTGCAGCGCACTCGGACGTTAGAAGACAGTGCCTGACATGGTGGCATGTGGTGGACACTGCACCTCATCTACATGCACCTGCCCATCAGTGCGCAGCCCACACCCAGATCTACTTGGTTTAAGCCCGCGGCCCACGGCGATCATGTATCCTTCTTTGCACAGCTCAAGTACATTCAAGCAATAAAAGGCTCTTTCACATCCTCAGGGACTGGTCGAGCTCAATGCCTGGGGGCAAGTCGGTCCTCAGAGCCTGCGATGCCCTCATGTGTATGCTGCTTGCAGCCTTGGGGCCAGCACCGAGGAGCAAGACCATGCTGGCAACACGCCCGCCCACTTAGCGGCGCTGCATGGCCATGTTGTGTGTGTGATGAAGCTCTTGCAAGTGAGTGGGCTACATGTATTTTTGTGACATGGCCCATGTGCACACAAGTGCGTCGAGGTTATGTGCACCCTCAAGGACTCGGTGCCGCAGGCAAGAACAATGAGCTTGAGGGCTGTAGGTGTAAAAGTTGCAGGGAAGCGCTTACTCATTGTCCTACGCTTCTCAGGGATGCTGTTGAAGGCGTGTGCACTTTTTGGAGGCTTCTTCACATGTGACGTGGGCCACAAATGCGCCCCTATGATCCTGGCTCTGCCGTGCTGCCAGCATGGGAATGAGCCTCAACAGGGCATGAGGGCATTACTGGTTCGCTCCTCCTAATGACCATGATAAGGAACCATGGCTGGTGGGACTTAACAAGGATTTTCGGGATCAGGCCTTCAGTCAAGAGTTGCGACTGCTAGCTGGTGGGACCTAAAACGGTGCTGACCAGGGGTGACCAGATGAGACCTGCTAGCTGGTGACCAGATGAGACCTGCTAGCTGGTGGGACCTAAAACGGTGCTGACCAGGGGTGACCAGATGAGACCTGCTAGCTGGTGACCAGATGAGACCTGCTAGCTGGTGGGACCTAAAACGGTGCTGACCAGGGG
>LFCJ01000329.1_pt1 | contig 28668 bp, 14 predicted proteins | sample 643141 | NCBI WGS metagenome assembly LFCJ01 (sample SAMN03766243, study PRJNA286221) | soda lake metagenome | biome: soda lake; feature: Kulunda steppe; material: water; isolation source: sample B1-Br-g2 brine of Lake Bitter-1 | place: Russia: Kulunda steppe | collected 2010-07
AGATGGAACAGGATGAATCGGTCCTCGTTCTTGGCGAGGATGTCGGTGAAAACGGCGGTGTATTCCGCGCCACGCAAGGGCTCATTGACGAGTTCGGCGAAGACCGCGTTATCGATACGCCGCTTGCGGAATCGGGCATCGTCGGCACGTCCATTGGAATGGCGGCCTACGGACTCCGACCGGTTCCCGAGATTCAGTTTATGGGATTCATCTACCCGGCGTTCGACCAGATTGTGAGCCACGCCGCCCGGTTGCGCTCGCGCAGCGACGGACGGTTCACCTGTCCGATGGTCGTTCGCGCTCCTTACGGAGGCGGTATCCGTGCCCCAGAACACCACTCCGAATCCAGCGAGGCATTTTTCGTCCACCAGCCGGGGCTGAAGGTAGTCGTCCCCTCGACGCCGTACGATACCAAAGGCCTTCTGACGGCTGCTATCCGTGACCCAGACCCAGTTATTTTCCTCGAACCGAAGCTTATCTACCGGGCGTTCCGCGGAGACGTTCCGGAAGAGAGCTACGAGATTCCGCTGGGTGAAGCAGCCGTCCGCCGCGAGGGCAGCGATGTCTCCCTCTTCACCTGGGGAGCGATGACCCGCCCGACAATCGAAGCCGCGGAGAACATGGCTGAGGAGGGTATCGACTGTGAAGTGGTCGACCTCCGAACGCTGTCGCCGCTTGATGATGAGGCAATCATCGAGTCGTTCAAAAAGACCGGTCGAGCGGTTGTGGTGCACGAAGCACCGAAAACGGGCGGTCTCGCCGGCGAGATTACGGCGACGATACAGGAGGAAGTTCTGCTGTATCAGGAAGCCCCAATCAAGCGCGTGACTGGCTTTGATGTCCCGTTCCCGCTGCACGCTCTGGAGGATTATTATCTCCCGGAGGCGGCGCGAATTGAGGATGCCATCCGCGAAACTGTGGAGTTCTAACCATGGTATTCGAATACGAACTTCCGGATGTCGGGGAAGGCGTTGCCGAGGGGGAGATTGTCGCCTGGCACGTTGACGTTGGCGACGAGGTTAAAGAAGACCAGGTGCTTGCGGAGGTTGAGACTGATAAAGCGGTCGTCGACCTTCCCTCACCGGTCGATGGAACTATTCTCGAACTCCACGCGGAAGAAGGTGAGATTGTCGCGGTTGATAGCGTCGTCGTCACGATTGATGTCGATGGCGAGGCGGAGGCGGTCGACGGTGAATCGGCTTCGGCCGATGAGCCCACAGCAACCAGTTCGGAATCAACGTCCGAATCAACTTCGGACGTCACGACAGAACAGACAGACCAATCGAGTGTTCCTGAGGGTCGCGTGTTTGCACCGCCGAACGTTCGACGGCTGGCCCGTGAACTTGGTGTAGACATCAGCACAGTTGCTGGAACTGGTCCAAGCGGCCGGATTACTGAGGGGGATGTCAGAGCCGCGGCTGAGGGTAGCAAGGAAGAGGCCGAGGAGACAGGGGAAGCTGAAAAAGCGCCTGAACAGCCAGTAGCCGCGCAGTCCAGTGCGGCTGAGATACCAACACAGACTGCAGCCCAACCTGCCGAATCAGCCGACCGCGACCGCACCCTCGCAACGCCCGCCACTCGCCGTGTTGCCAAGGAAGAAGGTGTCGACCTCGACGCCGTTCCAACAGACAAAACACGCAACGGGGAGGCGTTCGTCGAAGCAGCGGACGTTCAAACCTATGCAGAGGCACAACAGGCCGCACAGGAAGTCGATACAGCAGCGACGGGTGCGACTGACGAAACTGCTCGTGTCACGACCGAACCCTACCGTGGGGTCCGACGGACGATTGGCGAGCGGATGGCGGAATCAGTCTACACGGCACCCCATGCAACCCATCACGATACGGCCGAAGTATCGGGACTTGTCGAGGCACGGGAGGAGCTCAAATCCCGCGCCGAAGCAAACGATGTCAGCCTCACCTACATGCCGTTCGTGATGAAAGCTATCGTTGCCGGCCTCAAGGAGTATCCCGTCCTGAATTCGGAACTCGACGAGGAAAACGAGGAGATTCTGTACAAACACTACTACGATATCGGCGTCGCTGTCGCAACCGATGCAGGATTGATGGTTCCAGTCGTCGAGAACGTCGACGAGAAGGGCCTGCTCGAACTTGCTGCGGAGGTAAGGGACCTTGCGACACGAGCGCGCGAGCGGAAACTCAGCCCCGATGAACTCCGGGGGAGTACCTTCACCATCACCAACTTCGGGGCCATCGGCGGCGAGTACGCCAAACCGGTGATTAACTACCCCGAGACAGCCATTATGGGCCTTGGTGCAATCGAAGAGCGACCGGTCGCCGCTGATGGCGAGGTCGTTGCCAGACCGACGCTTCCGCTGTCGTTGTCGATTGACCACCGGGTTATCGACGGTGCGGAGGCCGCACAGTTCTGCAATACAGTTATCGAGTATCTCGAAAACCCCATGCTGTTGCTGCTTGAATGAGCGAGTATGATTGACGATTCACAGACTTCACGACGAGGGCGCGACGGACGACAGAACGCAAGCGGAGCCACCGGGGGTGTCCACTGATGGTTGTTGGCGATGTCACAACGGGAACGGACGTACTGGTTATCGGCGGGGGTCCCGGCGGCTACGTGGCGGCCATCCGTGCCGGGCAACTCGACCTTGATGTGACTGTTGTCGAGATGGACTCCTACGGCGGCACCTGTCTGAATCACGGTTGCATTCCTTCGAAGGCCATGATTTCAGCAACCGACGTTGCCCATCAGGCACGCGAGGCCGAGCGGATGGGAATTTTTGCGGACCCGGCGGTCGATATGCAGGGGATGGTCACCTGGAAAGACCGCCTCGTGACCCGGCTGACCAAGGGGGTCGAATCGCTCTGTGAGGGTGCAGGAGCAACTGTGCTCAACGGCCGAGCGGAATTTGCAGATGAGAACACTGCCCGCGTCGTGCAGGACGGCGAGGGACAGGGAGCGGAGTCAATTTCGTTCGAGCACGCAGTGATTGCCACCGGCAGCCGTCCAATTGAGATTCCGAACTTCGAGTTCGACGGTGAGCATATCCTCTCCTCACGCGACGCCCTCGCGCTGGATGCAGTTCCTGACAGACTGGTCGTCGTCGGAGCGGGCTATATCGGGATGGAACTGGCGACCGTCTTCCAGAAACTGGGGTGTGATGTAACCGTCCTCGAACAACTCGATACTGCGCTTCCGACCTACGAGGATGATGTGACTGAGGTGGTCGTTGACCGTGCGGAGGATCTCGGTATTTCTTTCGAGTTTGGGATGGCCGCAACTGACTGGGAGGAGACGGATGACGGACTGGTTGTCCACGCTGAAACGGAAGACGGAGAAGAAGATTCCTTCGAGGGTACAAAGTGTCTGGTTGCCGTTGGTCGCCAGCCGGTGACGGATACCCTCAATCTCGAGGCCGTCGATATCGACGTTGACGACCGTGGGTTTATCGAAACCGACAGGCAGGGACGAACGTCGCTTGAGCACGTCTTTGCGGTCGGAGACGTGGCGGGAGAGCCGATGCTGGCTCACACGGCATTCGCTGAAGGTGAGGTCGCCGCTGAATCGATTGCTGGCGAGCCAGCGGCACTAGACCATCAAGCGATTCCAGCGGCTGTGTTCACCGACCCCGAAATCGGCACGGTGGGGATGACCGAAGCCGAAGCAGCCGAGGCTGGCTTCGACCCCGTCGTGGGGCAGATGCCGATGCGTGCCTCGGGTCGGGCGCTCTCGCTCAACGAACGCAAAGGGTTCGTTCGGGTGGTTGCTGACAAAGAAACGGAGTTCATCCTCGGAGCACAGGCTGTTGCCCCGGAAGCATCGGAACTGATTGCCGAACTCGCGCTTGCTGTCGAGATGGGTGCAACGCTCGAAGATGTGGCTTCGACGATTCATATTCACCCGACGCTCTCGGAGGCAGTACACGAAGCCGTCAAAGGTGCACGTGGCGAGAGCATTCACTACTGAAACTCGTCTCGATTGCGTTCATTCTATTTTTCGAAGTGTCCAGACAATCTCCCCGACAACTGTGTGCTGCTCTCGTTGAATTACTCTCTCGGACATAATGAGTTAAAGGCGGGGAACCACTCCCGCCTGAGCTGGAAGGAATTGGCGGAGCCAACCCTTCTGACGTGCAGCAATATACTGCTGCATACGAATGTTAGGGTATTAATACATAATCGTTTTGGATATACATCACTTTGAAAACACCGCGTTTCGCTCCGTACACTGGGCGTGAATATGACTTGTGCAACATCAGAGTTTGGAACAACGATAAGAGAAAAAGATTAATTCTCTGTTCGTCGCCGGACAGCGAGCAGTGCCGCACCAAGCAGTGCGCTCAATGCAACGACTACACCGAATCCAGCCCCATCATCATCAGCGCCATCATCGTCGGGGTCCTCGTCATCCGCATCGTCGTCATCATCTTCGGTATCAACGCCATCATCGTCACCCTCAACTGTGATTTGTTCGCTAGCCGTTGTGCCTTCAAATTCGGCGTTAATCTCGGTTATGCCGCCGCTTTCGCCAGTAATAATTGTGTCTTCAACGCTGGCAATGTCTGGTGCATTGGACTGTAATGCAGCGTCGGTTGTTACATCTTCTTCAGACCCATCGTCGTACGTGACAGTGACGGTTGCTTCTGTGGTTTCTCCAACATCAATCGTCGTTTCCTCTAGGTCGAGCGTTATGCTCTCCAGCTCGACTGGTTCTTCTGCGGCGTCAACCGCCAGGGTAACTTCGTCAGTTTCGGTTACGTTACCGTCAGTGAATTCGGCAGCAATCGTGACTTCGCCTTCACTTTCGCCGGTGATGGTGGCGCCTTCAACACTGGCAATCTCCTCATCATCGGATTCAACCTCGGCTTCTTCAGTCACATCCGCTTCGGAGTCATCATCGAATGTGGCAGTGACCGTCGCATCAGTTGTCTCACCCTCTTCAATCGTTGTCTCCTCTAACTCAAGCGAGATGGCGTCAAGTGTAGCATCCTCATCAGGTTCATCTTCGACTTCAAGCTCAACGCTGTCTGTCTCGGTGACGCCATCGTCAGTGAATTCTGCTGTTATATTGGTTGTACCCGCGGCTTCGGCTGTGATGAGTGCGTCTTCAACGCTTGCGATATCATCATCTTCTGACTCAATATCACTGTCGTCGGTCACATTCTCCTCAGACCCATCCTCGAATTCTGCGGTGACGGTCGCAGCCGTTTCCTCACCAACTTCGAGTGTCGTGTTCGCTAACTCGAGTGTGATTGCTGCTAATTCATCGTCGTCATCACTAGGTGGTGCGCCACCACCACCCCCAACTTGACCGTCATCGTCATCATCGTCGTCATCATCTTCATCTTCAGCTTCCACTTCGATGTCTGCTGTGTCGGTTTCGGTTATATCACCGTCAGTAAAGTCAGCCGAGATAGTGGTTGAACCTCCACTTTCGCCGGTAATCGTGGCGCCATCAACGCTTGCGATGTCTTCATCATCAGATTCGATGTCAGCTTCATCAGTGACATTCTCTTCGGAGCCGTCATCGAATGTGGCAGTGACCGTCGCGTCAGTTGTGTCTCCTTCCTCGATGGTGGTCTCGTCTAAATTAAGGGAAATTGAATCGAGTTCAGCTGGATCATCATCTTCGGCTTCGACTGTGAGGTCGGCTGTATCGGTTTCAGTGATATCGTCATCAGTGAACTCGGCTGAGATGGTGACATCGCCCTCATTTTCGCCGGTAACTGTAGCGCCATCAACGCTTGCAATATCTTCGTCATCGGATTCGATGTCGGCTTCGTCGGTGACATCCTCTTCGGAGCCATCATCGAATAGGGCCGTGACCGTCGTGTCCGTAGTGTCGCCCTCTTCGATTGTGTCTTCATCTAATTCTAAGGTAATCTCGTCAAGTGCGGCTGGATCGTCTTCACCCTCTACTTCGATGTCAGCGGTATCGGTTTCGGTTGCTTCGCCGTCAGTGAATTCGGCATAGATGGTGGCCATGCCTTCACTTTCGCCGGTAATCGTGGCGCCATCAACGCTGGCGATATTTTCGTCATCGGATTCGATGTCGGCTTCGTCGGTGACATCTTCTTCGGAGCCATCATCGAATAGGGCCGTGACCGTCGCGTCCGTAGTGTCGCCCTCTTCGATTGTCTCCTCATCGAGTTCCAGCGTGAGGTCTTCTAATTCTGGGTCCTCTTCAAAGGTTCCTGAAGCAAACGTGAGGTCCAGCTCAAGTGGTGACTCGTCTGCATCATCAAGATCAAATGGACTTTCGAATGCTTCTGGGCCATCCGGTTCAAACACTCTAAATTCCACCTCGTCTCCGGCGCCGGTGTTAACAACTAATTTATCTTCAAAGGCACCCGGCCCCCCGTATTGCCCCTCAGGGTCTACTTCGATGCTATCTTCAACCTCTCCATCAACAACTGCAAACACTTCAACGCCTTCTGGTGCTGACACTCCATCTTCTGTCTCAATTTCACCATAAAAACTCTGTGGCTCTCCCGGTTCATCTCCAGCGACCAGCCCGACTCCCCCAAAGGCGAGGGCAACCATCAGAACAACTGCAAATCCAATAGTAGTGGCTGATTGTGTAAGCTTTGTCCGTCCTGCTTTCATTGAGGGCATGCGTTGTGCCTGCTTCTCACTCCTGCGTAATAAGTGCTATTGGTTTGGTGTATACTTATGGTATATACGGTAAATATAAGTAGTACCGAACAGAATGTGCCACCATGGCATCACTAACTGGCAGCAAAGATGTCGTTACAACACAACTACAACCCACATCACGTGGAGTTGATGTTGAATGAGATGGGAGCATATTAACACAAATAATAACTTTTCAAGTGGTATCGCTGTAAGAAATATTACAAATTCACGCACAAATCATATATGAGTAGAACACAAAGCGGCTTAGCTGTCTTCCTGACGGCAATAATGGTTCTTTCGATGGTTGGCATTGGGTTTACGGGAGGAGCAGTAGCCCAAGCACCAACTGACGACACAGACCTGAGCGAGAGTCTGGAAGACCTGACACTTGACGAACAGAGCCTAGATGAACAATCGGAATTGGATAGCGAACTAACATCTTCAGCTGAGGAAGACGAGACCCTCGTTGAAGATGAAGTTCGAGACAAAGAAGGGAAGACCACCCTCCTGCTTGGCGTCGAACGAGGTGTAGATAGCGCGCAAGCAGATGCGGGTGACCTTCAGGCTGATTCAGAAGAAACACTGCAACCTGTTGTTGATGAGCTTGAATCGCTTGAAGCTACTGAGGTCCGAAATACTTTCTGGGTGGGCAATATTGTGTCCGTCACTGTTGACCTAGATACGGTCGATGTTGATAGACTCGCTGCCATTCCTGGTGTGAACACTGTCACACCAAACGTTGAGGCAGACCATCCAATGCCTCCACAGTCCGATGACACTGCTGAGGTAGACGAACTTGATTCAGAATTCACTTTCGGCCTTGAGCAGATGGACCTGCCAGGCTTCGAAGAGGAATTCAATGCTACCGGTGAGAACACTACCGTTTCCATCATTGACGATGGATTTAGTGACCCAGAAGAGGGGCACCCTGATGTTGAAATAGCGACTGAAGCTATTGCAGCTGGCGGTGAAGTAACTGAGGGCGAACTTGGTGAGCCTGGTGCACACGGAGAACACGTTGCTGGAACGGCAACTGGTGCAGCTGACCCTGTCGGTGATGTCCCACGATTCGGTGTTGCTCCTGGCGCGGACTTGCTCAAAATTAACGCCTTCGAAGGAGATGCTGAGCTTGAGGATGTGATTGCCTCCGTCGAGTATTCTGTTGAGCAAGACGTTGACGTTGCCAGTATGAGCCTTGGATTCCCATTCGAGCAGTTCTCCGTCGTTGACCTAGAGATGGAAAATCTCATGCAGGAAGCCAATGCCGCTGGTACCGTTGTCATTGGCTCTACTGGTAACGAGGGTGCTGGCGATGCAGGCGGCCCAGCCACATCACCTGGTGCTGAATTCAGTGGCCTCTCAGTCGGTGCATCCAATGCAGTTGGCGACATTGCTGGATTCTCCAGTGGTGCGGTTATTAGCGAAAACGCCATTGAGTTTATTCAGGAAGATGGAGAGTACCCGGAACACTACCCACGCGAGTTCGTGAAACCTGACGTCTCCGCTGCAGGGGAGGATGTTCTGAGCGCTGGTCCACTTCAGGAAGACATTGGCGATGAAGCTGCTACATACTCCTTTGCAAGTGGTACATCAATGGCTGCCCCGCACGTAGCGGGTGCTGTTGCACTGATTCAGTCAGCCACTGACGAGGACCTTTCGGCACAGACGATTGAGAATGCACTGGCAGAAACAGCTGAAAAACCTGCGGATGCTGACTTCGACAGTGTTGGCGAACGCGACATCCGGTATGGTACCGGTCTCATCAACGTGACCGCCGCGACCATGGCGGCTGAAGAGGTAACCACCATCGAAGGTGAAGTTACCGACGAAGATGGTGAGCCAATTGTTGGCGCATCCGTTGAATCTGACGAGGGTGCCCTCACCAGCACGGACGAAGATGGTGAGTACACGCTCGAAGTGACTGACTCTGACGAGGTCACCGTTGACGCATTTGGCTTCACTGCACAGACCGAAAGTATCGATGAGGCTGGCGACTTCCAGCTTGACAGCGAACTTGCTGTCGACCTGCTCGAAGACCAACCTGCCTTTGCTGAGTTTGGCGGTGAGTTCAGTGCCGTTGTCGATGTCAAGAACCTCGATGAGTTCAGTGCAGTGCTCAGTGAGGATACGACTGTCAACGAAGACGATTTGACACTCCTGCTCAACGGTGATGAAGTTGAGTTCGGCGAAACTGTCGAACTTGACGGATTCGATGGCATGGCAGAAGTAACAGTCGATATCGATGAGGATGCAGATGTCGATGAAGGTGATCTCGTTGGACTTGACCACACGTTCACGGGACTCGGTGATGATCTCGAAGTCCCAACTGGTCCGACAGAGCTCACTGAAGAACTCGACCCAGCATTCTACGAAATTGACAATCTAGATGCACCAGAGGGATGGATTGTTGATGAACCAATTCCTGTGAGCTTCGAAATTACCAATACTGGTCAAGAAGCCGCTGACGACCGAGGATATGAGTTCTTCGCTACGGATGGAGATACTGTTATTAATCTCCCACCAACAGTCACTCCAATAGAACCTGGTGAAACAGAGGAAATTGAACTGACCGTTGACGGCGTTGATGACTTCTTCGATGCTGGAATGGTAATCGAACATGGAGTTGAGACTGGTGTCATTGAGGATGGCTTATTGGGACCAGTGCTCGCCGAAGTTGATGACACTCTCTCTGCAGACCTGGCCCTTCAAAGCGAAGGATCGGACTTCCAGGTGGCTGACCTGCAGGCACCAACTGAAGTCGACTCCGGTGAAGAATTCACTGTGAGTGCCACAATCCAGAATGTTGGAGAGGACGCTGATGAACAGGATGTTGCCTTCGCGCTTGAAGACGAAGTTCTTGATGAGCTATCCGTTGAATTGGATGGTTTTGAGCTCGATGAGACAGACACGACTGCAGATGTTGAGTTCACCGTCGTTGCACCCGATGAATCTGGCTTCTATACACACGGCGTTTTCACCGATGACGACGCTGCAACCGCTACACTCGCTGTCGATGAAACACTCACGACCGCAACGGTCGTCGGTAGCGAGGATGAGTTCGGTCCCCAAACCGTTGACTTGCTTGAACGCGGGCTTGACGATGGACAGCCTGTCGACATTCAGTATGCTGATGCTGGGGAGCTCGATGATGGTGTGATGGCGAGTACCGACGTCTTTGTCTTCCACGACCTCGGTGACGCCGCTGAAGATGTCATCCCAGCTGTTGAAGATGATGTCGACACAACCGCAGTTTATCTTGAGCAGTTCTCCGGTGCAAACGCAATTGCAGACCGTTCAGGTATCACCGGTGACCCAGACGAATCGATAGCAGATTTCGATGTTGGCTCCAACTTCCCGGTGGACTTCTTCGTTGAAGAAGATCATCCACTCTTCGATGGCGTTGCTGACGCTGGCGAAAGCTTCACTACCCACACGACTGCCGATGCAGACCGTGCCTTCTTCGAGGGTGCAGACGGTGACACACTCGCAGAAGTTGGTGTTGAAGGGAATGCTGATGGACCTGTTGCAACTGTTGACCCTGAGACAGGCTCTGTCTTACTCGGCACTATTGCGCCAAACAGTTTCCAAGAAGAACCTGACTTCACGGACGAAGCCGCACAGGTTCTCGCAAACGCTGTTGATGTCGCAGCTGACGAAGTCGTAACTGCTGATGAAGTTGGCCAGACATCGATTGATGCTGACTTTGTCGGCACAGTCGATGATGCCGAAGAAATCACCGTTGAAGCCTCTGATGTAGCAGCGAGCGACGGTGAGGAAGTCACGTTCACTGTTGGTGACAAACCGGTTGCCACCGCAGAAGTTGAAGATGAAAGTGCTTCTGCTGAGTTCAACCCACAGATTCTCGATGATGACGTTGCTGGTGACACCTTCGAAATTGGTGTTGAAGAACTCGATGTCATAGAAACTGACGACGTGGATGTTGTCCACGAGACGGTTGACCTGCAAGACGGATTCAACCTCCTGTCAGTCCCAATGGCGGCTGACTTGACTGCCGAAAACGTAACTGACATCAACGTCTGGAACAGCGAAGAACAGAGTTACGAAACCGTGACCAACGATGCCTTCGACAGTGCCGAAGATCTCCACAACGCGCTGTACGTGTCTGCTGGAGATGATGATGCCCGACTTGGCATGACGTTCGGTGACGACGTCCCAGCCGGAGGGACCGCGACAGTTGATGAGGGATGGAACCTCCTTGGTTCAAACTTCCCAATCGATAGCCCAGAAGATGGTGACGAACGGAGTCTCTCAGAAGACTTGCTTGAAGTTGATGAAGAGGATCTGACAATCTTCGCATCAGACTTTAACGATCAACTTGAAGGCGATGATTCGATTGAGGCCTTCGATGCGTACTGGGCGTTTGTCTCTGACGACCCCGAAGAGCGAGCTATCATCTCGCCATCGTACGATGTTGAAGACCGACTTGGTGTCCTCGGTGTTGAAGGCTCCAACTTCACTGTCGATAACGTTGAGACTGAGACTCTCGGTGTTGATGAACTGGATACTGAATATGACGATATCCTCGGTAGTGATGAAGTCCTTGTTGAAGTGACTGCAGATATCGAAAATGAGGGTGACCTCACGGATACACAGTTCATTGATCTGGTAGTTGACGGTGACTTTGCCGACCGTGATGTCCTCGAACTCGCTGACGGTGACGAGGATTACGTTACGCTCGAATATGCAACCAGTGCTGACGATGTTGATGGTATCGATGTCGAGGTCGTGACTGAGGACTCCGTCGATGACGATGATCAAGACCTTGGTACTGGTGAGCTCGTTGTGAGTGATCAAGCCCAGACCTTGGAGGATGAAACTGTCGTTGACAGTCTTGATTTCGGTGATCACGGAGCCCTTCAGGTAGTTGACCCAATTGGTCAACCAATCAGTGATCAGGTGGCAGTCGAGCCTGGCGTTGAAGAGAATATCGCTATTCCGTCCGATTCCGTGTTTGGAACGGTCACGGTGGAATTGCTTGATGATGACGAGAATGTCGTCACTGACGAAGAAATTAACATCCAAGATGAGACAATTGAAATCTCTGAGTTCAATGCACCACCATCTGCATTCGAGAATGAGACAGTCACTGTCGATGCAGATGTGACAAACAATGCACTGCTCGAAGAGGCTGACGTGCCTGTCGAATTCGAGGTTGAAGGAGAAGCTGTCGAGACCAAAACCATCGACATAGAGGCTGGCGCAACTGAGAATGTCGAGTTCGATGTTGACACCGAGGAATTCGGTCTCGAACTCGGTGATTCAATTGAACACGGCGTTAGTACACCAAGTGACGCGGCAGACGCTGAACTGACAATCGCGAACGCAGCGGTTGATTTCGCAGATCAAGCTGTCAGTGATGACAGCAATGTTACGCTCGAAAATGTGACGGCTGATGAGGATCAGTATCTCGTCATCACGGACACGAGCGAAGAACTGAATGAAGTTGGTTCAGAGCAATTCGATGAGCGCGTTAACGGCGAAACGGTTTCCGTTGACCTTGAAGAAGCAGCCGAACCTGGTGAACACATCGCATTTGTCACCGAAGACGGTGACATCAGTGATGAACCGGAACCCGGTGACGAAGCACTCGTGACTGACGATGCACTTGTCGTCGACGCTGATGTCGAAATCGAAGATGATGTCTTCGAACAATCAACCGAGGAACTGACCGTTCAGAACTCTTTCGTTGCACCAGACGATGAAGAGTACTTCGTGGCAATCCACGATGCAGATGATCCGGAGTTCCCAATCATCGGTGACAGTGGCCCACTGATGGGCAACAACCTGAACGTGAATGTGGAACTTGAAGAAGAGCTGAACGCCACCACCGAAGTGGTTGCAATGCTCCACTTCGCTGAGGACGGTAACCTCAGTGACCCAATCCCAGTTGGCGAAGAGCTTAATCCAGTGACTGACGACGCGGAAGCCCAGATCGACTTCGAAGTCACCGACCTTGAGGCTCCTGACGTTGCGTTCACTGGTGAAGAGATCACCGTTGATGCAACCGTCGAAAACCCAGGTACTGCTGCCGACACGCAGTTCGTTGACTTCTTCTTTGACGGCGATTTCATCGCCACCTCTGAAGTCACAATTGACGCAAACGACAGTGCGACGGTAACTTTCGAAGCTGCTGTGGACGATCTCGCTGACGAAACTGGTGAGTTTGAACACGGCGTTACTACGACATTCAGCGAAGTCACCGCTGACATCACTGTTGAAGAGCCAGAAGCCGCACTGGACTTCAAGGACCAGGTCATCACCACCGCGGATGATGAATACGCACTTGTCGTGGATGATGTCGTTGCTGAAGCTGGTCAGTTCGTGACCATCACGCAGGACGATGCTGACCTGACCGAAGTCGGTCAGGTCCAAGTTGACGACCGCGTGGGCGGTGACGAAGTTGTCGTCCCGATTAACGACAGCTTGGTTGACCAAGATGAGGGTGACGAACTGGTTGCCCACGTCTCGACAGACCCAAGCGCAATTCAGCCTGCTGAGGCTGCGCCATCAGCAACCGCGGATACTGATGACGTGCTTGTGAACGACGATGCAACAATCGCCTATGACCTGAGCTTCGGCGATCAGATTCTTGACGATGGAACGGTCGCTGTTGATGATGTCATCGGCGCAGAAGGCGATACACTCGAAATCACGGCAAACGACAGCGTTGTCGGTGACGTCACACTTGACGAAGATATCCGTGGCGGTGACGCTGTCTTCGTCGAGATTGAGGATGCAAGCGAGTTCCCAGGTGAGCACACCGCCGAACTCGAGACCGCTGATGATGACACCGCTGGTGTCTTCAACGCAGAAATTGACATCCCTGAACAAGCCTTTGAAGGCGACAGTACGGACCAGATTGGACTGACAACTGCAGACCTACTTGACGGTGCTGACAACGAAACCGCCTTCGACGTGACCATTGAGGGTGTGTCAAACGAGTTCACCGGCACGAACACTGATGTGACTGTCGAAGCAGACTTTGACGAAACCATCCTTGATGAACCACAGGATGTGACTGCTGAACTCGAATTGAGCGGTTACGATCTATCCGAGGCAGGACAGACCAGCCTCAGCGATACTGAGGCAGTCTACGATGCCAACTTGCAGTTCAATAACGTTGAACTGATTGACGGCGCAGATGACCTTGACGAAGTGACTGTCCAGACGGCCGACCTCTTCGACGAACTTGACGAAGACGAAGGTCTCATCGGGCAGACAGAATTCACCGTGGAAATCCACGAGACTGAGGAGGGTGGAGTCGGCGACATCATTGGAAGCGCAACTGGACTGGTCGATGCGAACAGTTACGTGCCAGTTGAACTTGACCGTGATGTCGAAGATGGCGAAGAACTTGTCGCCATGCTTCACTTCGGTGAGGATGGCGAGACTGGAGATCCCATCCCAAGCTCAGATGTCTTCCCAGATCCAGTGACCGACGAATCGACCGTTGACGTCTCCGAAGAAACACTGACGTTCAACGACCAGGCGCTCGATACGTACGGCGAGGATAGCGAATTCCTCGTTGAAGAGGTCTACACAGAAGGTGATCGAACGATAGTCATCACCGACGAAGAGCTTGATATCCTGGGCCAGACAGATGTTGACCGTTCCTCGGATGAAGACGTCTTCGTCGACCTCGGTGACGACGTTGAAGCTGGTGATTACATCGCCCACATCGTCGATGATACGGATGATGTTGGTGATGATGGCGGTATCGTGACCGACGACGCAACGGTCTTTGACTTCGACTCTGAAGTCGTGCTTGACGATGCCAGTGACAGTGTCGCTGAAGACGAGGCACCGGCCGTCGTTGATGAGGTGAACGTCTCGACGGCAGTCCTCACGGACGGCTTTGACGATGAGACCAACTTTACGGTCACCATCAAAGATGAAGACGGTATGGAAATCGGTGAAACCGATGAACTGAATGGCGAAAACGATGATGTCATGGTCGACATTGATGACATCACACTCGATGAGCCAGGCACGCTCACTGAGGAGCTGACGGCAACGCTTGACGCTGTCGAGGATGTCCCAGCGACTGGCGCCCTGCCAGCAGAGGATAACGCAACGGTAGAGCTGAGCGTTGGTGAAGAAGAGGCCAGCGTTGCACTACCAGATCAGGCACTCGGTAGCGCAGATGATAGTGACGCCGTCCTCGCCGAGGATGTAACCGGTGAGGCTGGACAGTTCGTCGTCATCACCAGTGATGACAGCGAACTTGAAGAAGTCGGCGTTGCTGAACTCGACGAGCGGACAGTCAACGAAGACGTTGTCGTTGAAGTTGATGAGGATCTTGAAGCCGGTGAATACCGCGCTCACCTCACAAGTGATGTTGGCTTGATTGATGATGACGCGCTCGTGACGGACGCGGGCACAATCTTCGACGCTGAGCTGACTGTTGAAGACCAGGTCTATGAAGATTCGACTGAGGAAGTTATCGTCAGTACAAGCGACCTCCAGCCTGAGACCGAATACGACCTTTTCGTCTCGGCTGACGGCGAGGAACTCGGAACCAATGGGGGGCTCGAGGGTGCACAGACTGACGTCTCAGTGACGGTCGACGAACTCGATACAACGACAACTGTCAATGTCACCACCGAAACCGAAGACACCATCCAAGCGGTTTCCGACGGTTCCTTCGCACCGATCACGGACAGTGCTGAAATCGAAATTCAGCAAGCTGAAGAAGGTGACCTTACCTTCGCGGATCAGGCACTCAGCGCCGACAATGAGGTCCTCGTTGAGAATGTCGAACCAGTTGAGGTCGTCACGGTCGAACAAGACGCCTTTGACCCAGCAGATGACTTCCTCGTACTGACTGAGGGCGACGAAGTCGAAGACGGCGAAGATGTCATCGACTTCGTCCGAGTTGGCGACGTGGAAGACGGCACGGCGGCGTTGAATGCAACGGATGCTGACGCCACGGACCACACGGCCGTACTGCACGAGCCGATGGAAGTTGACGGCGAACTCCTACCGGACCCAGACGCGCCACGGACTGACGCCAGCACTGGCGAGGTCGTGAACGACACGGCTGCGGTCTACAGTGTCGAAACGCTCGAACTCGCCGACCAGGAATTCGTTGGTGAGACCGACGAAGTCTCCGTGACGGCTGCCATCGACTACGAAGGCGATGGTCTCGAAGAGTTCCACATCGACCTCCACCCGAGCGATGAAGAAGGTAACATCGTCGGTGATGCCTTCGTTGGCGTGTCCACCGAGGATGTTGCAATTGATGGTGAGGAACAGGACCTGACCGTTGAGATTGTTGAGGAACGTGAGGCAGGCGACAATGAAAGCGACCGCGAGGACGCAGTCATCGATGAAACAGACACGTTCTTCGCTATGCCGCACCTCGGTGAGGCCGGTGATGTCGATGGTGACCGTGTCCCAGGCCTTGAGCCTGCACTGGTTTCCTTCGTTGGTGATGACGGACTCGTACCGGTTGTCGATGCGGGTGAAGTCACGATCCTGAACGGAGATTCCGTTGAGGTTGAGGCACAACCTGATGAAGAGCAGACTGCCAGCGTACCGCTGACCGCCGAGGATGCAGACGGCCCTGCAGCAGTCGTGACTGACGGTGAAACGCCGGTTGAAGGCGTTGATGTGAGCGTTGCAGCGATTAACGCGAGCGGTGACATCACCGCTGGTGAGACGACCGTCGAAACGAATGAAAGCGGTGTTGCCGTGTTCGATGACCTCGAAATTGAGGTTGCAGACGATAACTACCAGCTTGAATTCGAGATTGACGCTGAGGACTTCGGTATCGGTGCAAACGACACCGCAACGACTGACGCGTTCGATGTCGATGTCGGTGACGCTGACGCGGTCTTTGCAGATGACGTGACCGTCACCGCGAACGACACCGCTGACAGTCAGTCGTTCACCGCGACGGTTGAGGACGAGTTCGGAAACACCATCGAAGGTGAGACCGTCGAAGTCGACGAGGACGGACTGGAAGGACTCGCCGGTGGCGACACCGCAACGACTGACGCCGATGGTGTTGCGACCTTCGAGTTCAATGAAGGCACCGCAGACGACTACGACGTCGATCTCGAATTGATCGACGATGAAGATACCGTGAACAGTACGTCACTGAACGTGACCGTCGAGCCAGCCGCCGCTGACAGTATCGAAGTTGTGGCACTTGATCCGGACGAGATCGATGCCGGTGAGGAGTTCAACGTGAGCTTCTCGGCGACCGACGAGTTCGACAACGACGCCGTCAACCAGACGCTGACGAACGTTAACGTCACCGCCGAAGAAGACGGTGAAGTGTTCGAGGCCGAAGAAATCGAACTGGACGAGAACGCTGAAGCCACGGTGACCGTGCCGGAGGGTGAAGTGACGACGGCCGGAGACCAGGACATCACCGTGGACGCGGACGATGTCTCGAGTGACAGTGCGGAGTTGACCGTCGACGCTGGCGACCTCGCGCAGTTGGTTGTCGACGACGTTGACCCAGACCCAGTAACGGCTGGCGACGGCGTTGACGTGACTGTGGAGACACAGGACGAGTTCGGCAATGTCGTTGAGGATGAAACGCTCGACTTAACGATCATCTCCGAATCCCAGGGCGAGGTGTTCTCGGATGGTGAAGCGTCGTTCAACGGTCAGTTCGAGGCGTCGACTGACGACCTCACGACCGCCGACGACGCACACACGCTCGACGTTGAAACGACCGAAGAGGGTGTGAGCAACACGTCCGTTGATGTGATGGTCGACGCTGCGCCAGCAGACACGCTTGAAGCCGATGACATCTCGGTCGCCTTCGATGCCGATGACCAGCAGTTCACGGCTGAGACGATCGACGAGTTCAACAACGCCGTGGAGGACGTTGACATCGAAATCGATGAGTCCGATCCGACGCTTCGCGGGCTGCCATTTAGCGTGAGCACGGATAGTGACGGAATCGCGACCTTCAACTTCGATGACGACCGACCGAACGAGTACACCGTTGATCTGGTGGCACCTGATCAGGACGAAACTGACGGAGAGCTCGTGGAGGAGGGCCTGACGGTGACGGTCACCGGCAACGCTGAGGACGTACAGTTCGAGCCGAGCGACATTGGCACACAGACTGCCGGTGAGGAGTTCACCGCCACTGCCGAAGCACTCGATGAGAACGACAATGCGGTGCCTGATGTGACAGTAGACATTGAGGTTGAGGAAGATCCTGGTGAACTCAGTGGCACAACATCTGTCGTGAGTGATGAGGAGGGTGCCGCTGAATTCGATGATCTCGTAATCGAGGAAGCTGCAGATGACTACGAACTTACTGTCAGCATCGACGACGCAGACGGAAACGTCGATGAAAGGGCATCCTATACGACCGACGCGTTTGATGTTGAACCAGCTGACGCTGACAGCGTGGTTGTCGAAACCGAACCTGATAGCGACCAAACAGCTGGTGAAGAATTGACCGCAGAGGATGCTGACGGACCCGAAGCGTCCGTAACGGATGAATTCGGCAACGATGTTGATGGGGTTGACGTAAGCGTCGAAGCAATCGATGGTGATGGCGACATTACCGAAGGAGATACGACCGTCAGCACTGATGGTGATGGCATTGCAACGTTCGATGACCTCGAAATCGAGGATGCGGATGACTATCGACTCGAGTTTAGTATCGATGAAGACGATGAAGATGTTGCAGCGAGCGACGATGCACAGAGTCAAGAGTTCACTGTCGAAGCAGCCGACCCAGAGACACTCACGTCCGAAGACGTAACGATTGCGGCTGACGACGATGACCGCGCGTTCACGGCAGAGGTTGAAGATGACTTTGGCAACCCAGTTCCGGATGTCGACGTTGAGATCGACGAGGCTGACGGCATTAGCCCCGATTCGTTCTCGAACACGACGAACGATCAGGGTATCTCGACACACACGTTCAATGCCGATGAGCCTCGTGACTACGATGTTGAACTTGAAGTCGACGGGACTGACATCACCGCAGAACCGACGGTGAACCTCATCACCACCGAGGCGACCGACATTGATTTCGATGCCTCACCTGAGGATGAGGAAGCTACTACTGAAGACGATGACGTGACCTACACGGTCACTGTCACCGGCGATGACGACACTGCCGTCAAAAACCTTGATGTCGATGCAGAGCTACTTGAAGAAGCTAGCGTTGACGACAACGACGGTATCGAAGGCGTTGACGCGACCGAGCGGACCGACGAAGATGGTGAAGTGACCTTCACCGCAGAGTCCGATACGGCTCAAATCGACGCTGAAGTCGAGTTCGAGGGCATTGTCCTCGGCGACCAGCTCAGCGATGACGGGCTGAGCGCTGACACGGACGAGCTCGCATTCACTGTCAATCACGTGCTTGATCAGGCAGGGGACAGTGAGGAAGCGTTCGCCGCGGGTCAAGAACTCGATCTTGAAGACGATGAAGTGGACATCGAGAGCAATGACCTTACTGGCTCCGGAAGCGATGACACCACGTTAGTCGGGAACGTCACTGTTGAGGATGATGAGAACACCATCACCGGGCTTACGATCACCGGGGACCTGACTGTCGATGGCGATGACAACACCTTTGATGATGTCAGTGTTGAGGGTGACTTCAACGACAACGGTGAGCGTAATGAGTTCATGACCAGTCCGGAGAGCATCGGTGGCTCGGCTACGCTAGCTGGGTCTGACGGCAGCTTCGATAACGTTGCCGTCGATGAAGACATTACTGTTGAAGGTGACGGCTACGAACTCTCTGAGACTGAAACCGACGGCCTGAACGTTCAAGAAAATGGTGAGGTGACACCTTCTGATACAAGTGCTGGCGAATTGACTGTTGAGGAAGGAGGAACGCTCACTCTTGCAGAGAACACCGTGCAGCTCGAACAAGATGACGGTGCGACCTCATGGGTTGGTGACATCAGCACTGCTGTAGACGATGCTGATGCTGATGCAAACCTAACCGTCGCAGAAGGGACTTATGATGAGTCCGTTACCGTTGATACCGAAGGCCTGACGCTCGAAGGCCCGAACGCTGGTATACACGCTGACAGTGAAGACCGTGGTGACGAAGCCACGATTACCGACGGTGTGTTCGTCGATGACAATCCAAGTGGCGTTGTTATTGACGGATTTGAGGTTGAACGAACAATTGGGGAAGCAGAAGGTGTAATCCAAATCGGGTCAACCTCAGACCCTGGAGCGAACGACTTGACCATCAAGAACAACGTCATTACAGCAACTGCGGAAGATGAGCAGAACCTGGGGACCATCCTCATTGAGCAGATTGACGGAGAAATCCAGATTGAGGATAACTTGCTGACCCAGACTGGTGACGGATCCGAAGATGCCACAGTTCGTGGACTCGTCGAAGCTGAACAGCTTGAGACCACTGAAATCGTAGTTGACGGTAACACGGTTGAGACCGACGTCGGCGTCGCGACGTCCGGCTTCAGTGGACCGTCTCCTGAGTACACCATTACGGACAACGAGTTCGTAGAGAATGATATCGGAGTGCTGGTGATCGAGAGCTACGACACCAGTGAGCTGCAAGAGTTCAAGGAGAACAACTTCAATGGTACCGAGGACACGACGTACGTCGATGACCGTGGCGACCAGCTTGACCTGGAGGAGGTCCTGGATGATCAGGGCACGTTCGACCCCGACGCAATGGTCGACGACGAGAACGACCAGATTGTCCCTGAGAACGGCGACTAAGTAGGCACCCCGCCTACTCCTTCGACGTGACCGCTCGCTAACTGCCCGCGCTTTTCCATTCTTTCACGACCCGAAAGCGACAGCCACGAGGCTATCCGAGGACGGTAATCCCGGCCTCGTCGTACATTTCCTTCAGGTGCTCCGGTGAGTAGTCGAGGTAATGCTTCTCCAACACTGACGAGGGCGTTCGGCCAGCAAAGGCGTCGATGTACTTCGCGTCGACACCACACCGACTCATCTCAGTGGCAAACCATCGACGCAACTTCTGAATCGTAATCTTCACACCCACTTCTTCGGACACGTGACGGAACTTCCGATTAGCCGGGTCCTTCGTGGTTTGGAACAGCCGGTCATCATCGGGCTTCCGTTCAGGCTTGTATTCTTCGAGTGCTTCGGCTGCCTCCTCGTTGTAGAAGGTGAGCCAAGACTGCTTCGTGCTTGATTCCTTCTCGGGTACCAGCATCCGTTTCTCCTCATCAGTATCGCTCATCCTTAATTCAGTCAACTCACTTGACCGAAGTCCCGACGTTGCGGCAACGAGGAATAGTGCCTTGTATTTCGGGTTCTCCAACGCTTGATAGAACGTCTGGAGGTCGTCTTTCGAGGGCACATCCGTGGGCTTCGTGGTTTTTGACGGCATCTCGAACGCGTCCATGACCTCCCGGTCGAGAAAGTCTCTGAAGAACACACGCAAAGCGCCGATGATGTTCATCCGAGTTGCGTTGCTTATGTCACCTTCAGAACTGATGTAACTCGTCATGTTATCCTGTGAGATGTGTGAGGGTGGCTTATTAGCGTGTTCGAGGAGCCGTCCGATGTAACGAGTGTGTAGTTGGACGGTACCCTCGCTTCGGTCGAGAACGCCTGTGGCGAACTGTCGGTAGTCGTCAAGGATTTCATCGGTCGAGACATCAACGTATTGCTCGTTCGAGTCGTCTGTTTCTGTCGAGTCGTCCGTACTGGTCGAATCAAGGACGATACCTGACTCCCGTGACCCGTTTTCCAGCCGGTCGAGATAGACACGCAACGCTCGCTCGGACACGCCGGACACGTTCAATCAAAGCATCTTCCGCCCCACGATACAACTCGGGGTCGAGGTTGATATTCACCCGTTTCTTTTGATTATCGATAGTCACCTATTGTAACGTCATCTTCCTCCAGACGCATCCATGAACGCTTGTATCTCTGCTGCAAGCTCAGATTTGAACGCCTCTAGGTCTACTGACCGACTACCGAATAACTGCGGATGAGCGGCCCGTACGACTCGCTCGAACACACGCTCGTACAGGTTCTCAACCGTGACTGGTTCGTTATGAGCTCTACACTCATCGGCCATAGTGGTGCACAAGTCCGTGGTCACATACGTTTCAATCACCTCCGCAACAGACATCCTGGGAGGTGATTCAGCTGACTCAAACACGGTTTGATGTTCGAGTTTGGCGCGTCCTCCTCTCTTATTACGAATAACCACACCTGCAGCCGGCCCATCGTACCAGGCCGATTCTGGAATCGAATAGCTCTCAGGGTCAAAATCCCGTGTTGACAACTCCCGCTCGAAGGCGTTCACTGGTTCGATACCAAGCCGTTGATAAATCGTCTCGACGACATCAGGCGGTAAGAACCCGCGTGTTTCGGACCAGATATCGATACCGACTACTGGTGGCAGCCGGTCCCAATCATACTCGATATCCCGACGATGGGTCGCCACTGAAAAGAAGACAACCTCTTCAACATCGTCAACGGCACGCGACAGTGCTGTCCGGTCGAGTCGCTCACAGACATGTTTGGCTCCAAACTGCAGTGACTCGGGAACGGCCGTTTGGTCGCCGAAGACACGACGCTCGTCGCCGAACTGAATCACGCCGGAAGACTGCAGTTGGAATCGCAACAGTGAGCCATCAATTTGTTCAAGCAGCCAGAGATTCCCGGAGTCGAACATCGTCTCCGGGGCATCTGTCACAGATGGAAGCGGATCGTATGTTCGCACACAGAAACTAACGACACGCGTTTCCTTTAAATTCATGACAGGCGCAATCCTACGGCGTTGAATGACATCCATCCCGCCCTGAACAGTAGTTGCCGAATCAAGTTCTCGTTGAAGCAGTACCTGCACGCTCTGCTCAAAAATTGCGCTAAATGAGGTTCCTCTTTGGGAGGTGATAACAACAGAGGGGCGAGGGGCCGCTGTTCGCAGCAAGCTCATCGATCAAATGAGCTCGAAGTCGATGCTGAAGCGCAGTAGAACCTGACGGCACCATCACCTCTGTGACTGGTAGTATTAGTCAAATCACTTTTCAAATTAGGAAACGAGGTAAATCGCTCATTGCTATCTTTATCTCTCTTTGATTTCAATTGTCCCTTCAGAATGAAACGTAATGTGATACTTGGAATATACGAAGCTCAGATTGCCCGTTTTTAGCCCTGTATTATAAGGTTGGGATGGATCAAAGAGGTCATTGAGCGCTTCTGGATCCACATATTTATGAATTGGCGGTAATTCATTAACCTCTCTATCTTCGTGCTCTGCAATAGCACTTAAGAGATATTCAGCCGGACGCACTTTTCCGTTTACTGGATAAGATATAGACTTTTCTGTTTTTTGCATTAGTATATACTGATAGTATACTCATAGAACGTTAAATTTTGTGTAGGTATGAACCATAGTGTTCAGATAAGGATTGAAGAGTGAGGCGAGTCGTTTTGTGAGTGTCTATGCCAGAAAACACACGCCTCAGTGGTAGTATCGTTCAGTTCGACTTGGATTCTGTGGAGCGAGAAGCAATACCACGACTGTTGGTGAAGCTCAGTATTCAACTCCATCTTGCTTAATTATCAGTATCTAATACTGTTTCTAGTCTCGAAATATTTGGTGTTCACCGCGCACGTTCGAAAGTTCATAACTGGGTTCACAAGGCTGATTTACAGCCCACAGATGGATGCAATCCGAATCAGGTTGCCGTCGACGAAACTGTGATTCGACTCAATGACGAACAATATTGGCTGTACGCCGCTGTCGATCCCGAAACAAACGATTAGTCCACACAACTTGAATCGACAACAAACAGCGTTCTTGCCCAACGGTTTCTCGCCGAACTCTGCGGGAAAAACGACATTGACGATGCATTGTTTCTCATTGAAGGCTCACACTCGTTGAAACACGCCTGTTCAAGACATGGCCTCGATCGCCGTGTTGAACGCCACGGTGATCGCAACAGCGTCGAACGTGCTTTTCGGGAGGTAAAACGAAGAACCTCTTCGTTTTCAAACTGTTTCAGCAATGCCGAAGCAGAAACTGCCGACGAGTGGCTACGCAGATTTGCGTTCGCATGGAATCAGCTTATCTGAACACTATATCTTTGAGAATAGCTACCTATTTCTGTTAGTAGATAGTACTTTCATTAAGTGAATATGGACCGCAGAACGGCATTACTCAGCCTTGGGGCTGTTGGACTTGTGGCAGCTGCGGGCTGTGTCACAGACGGTTCTGATGACGAGACTGCTGACAATAACTCAGACAACGATGCCAGAGCGAATGAGAGCAATGATCACAAGCCGGATGAAAGCGATGATGGGGATGAAAGGCAAAATACGGATGAGGAGACAATGATTGAATCAGCAGAAATTGAAACGACGGATGTCGGGGCAAGAGAGAGCGACGCAGCCGACATTTCTTTTACTACCAATGAGAATCGTGTCGTAGTTACTGGGACAATTGAAACCAACGATGTCTGTGATGACCGACGAGTTGTGTTAGAAGATGTGGTATTTGAGGATGGATTGCTTACGCTGTCTCTTGACTTAGAGCGTGAACAACCGGACGCGATGTGTCGTGATGTGCTCGGGAAAATTGATTTTGAAGTGACTATCACGGTCTCTGACGTCTCCCAAGTTGAGGACGTGACTGTTACACAGGCATAAAGCTATAGTAGCCACTGAAAGTCAATGCACACCCGATCGTACGAATGCTGTGCGATCGGTATGTAAATCGTTTCAATTGTTACTATTGTTCTAGGCGACCTCATGGAAAGTCTCCTGACCGCTAGAGGTAACTTTTTTTATCTAGGAATAGTATATACTGTAAATAACAACACTCCCATAGCAAAGATTTGCTATCGAAACGTTCCACTGCAGAGACCGGGCTCGATGGTCCACAACGAACGGCTGCTGTATGCAAAAAGGCGCCTAGATGCGAAGGTAACTCCCACATTTATGGATATACGTACAAGAGAACCGGGCACAGAAAACAATCAATCAGTGGTCTGGTATGGTATTTTACTCGCAGTACTCTTCTCAATGGTGTTTTGGATAGCTCTAGCGTTAGCAGTAATCTAATATTCTTTGGCTGACAATAAAGTGGTGGACGTGATGCTATACTTGAAATTTTTTCACGAGCTTTCCGGTACCTACAAATCATTTATTATCACGAATTGTTCGTATTTTCCCAGACTCCCTATAATTTCCACCGTAAACTACCATAAACTATTAGTATATTGTCCTAGTGGAGTGTAGATTGCATCTTTATAATATCTGAGTTGCTCCCACAAACTCAGACAGTGGAACTACATCTCCACTCCACCTCTTTATACGGTGAACAAGTGTAATACTACGGTGTCATCGGGCTGCGTCTGACTGACTGAGAGATCTTTGTTCCCGCGGTAAATATACACCCCCACTTATGATCATAGACCGCCGTTCAACTGCTTTGAGCTTCCAAGGGTAATGGTTAATTGACTGGCCACCAAAAAATACGAGAGAGGGTGTACTACTGAGTTTGAATGTTCCGTCCTTGATTTATAGCTCACTAACGAGTTGTTCAAACTTTTCCTCACCATATACGTCTCTGTGTTCCAAGACCTCTTTCCCTTTATCAGTAATGATATACAGTCCGCTGTTTTCAGCAGGACCCACCCGTGCGACAAGGCCGTAGTCGAGAAGAATTGGGAGACGAGTGTTGATATAGGCGCGGTTTTTGTCTAATTCAACGGCAATATTAACTGCATTATTACGCTTCCCGTCAGATAATACATCTAATATCTCAAAATCAGTGGGTACAACTAACTTCATATCTTATTGCTAATCCTTTTATCGTGATTGTAATGTGTCTTTTGTACAGCAGTAGTATCTACTTATAGTATAATATGTGATTCTATCAATGTTGTGACCAACTGTTCACTTCACCGCCTGTCAGATAGTGTGGTCACAACAGTTTTGCCACTATTTTTGTTTAGTATCTGATTATTTTGATGAAACTCACATTTTCATTTTTGATAATATTCTGTTTTTTCTATTAGTTCTTTTGCCAAGTCAATCGTTTCAATAATTTGCTTATGTTCTACTTTTGCTTCTTCCAGCATTTGCATTACTGTCTGGTTATTCTTTTTACGATTAGTACGAATAGTTTGCAAGATCAAGTACTGCTCCAATGCCCGTCCTGTTTTGCTATGAGCCTCCAACAGGCACCTTGCGATCTCCCACTCGAACTCCTCTGATGTGAGGTCCTCAAATTCTTGTGTTGTAATATCTATTTTTGTGCTTGTCATAACCTTATTTTCTCAACGGTGGACAACCGATGGATGTTAGTCAACAACTACCGTTTCCAGTATGCTTCTAATTATCTTCAAACAATAAAAAATCTATGGATATGATACCATTGTCTGTAGTGGATCCTGAATTCAATTTCTTGCTTTTCAACTCATTCTCCGGAACCATTACAGTAAATTTAGCTTAGTTACGATTCACAGTTCTTTACTAATTTAATAAAAGTACTAGATTATCGATGTTCTTGCTATCTAGTGGTCAAACCATAGAGTGACTTGGATATCGCTCATGCGACAGACATTGTTGATATCTCGCTTCCAAACGGTGGTGCTTTCTCGACGAACGTCTCAGCAATTGATGCTGACAGATATTCTTGACCCTGAGCTAAACTTGCATACTTCGAAACCGTAATAGAATAGTCCATCAACTGTCTTTTTTCGAAAAGCGTCTGAATATTCTTAACAACTCTGCACACTTCTCTACCGCTCACTCTGTACAGAGGTCGACGTAATTCCGCAAAATCCGAAGTCCGACCTCACCTGATTTTTCGGGGTGGAACTGCGTCCCGAAGACGTTACCGCGCTCGTTGGCGATAACGCTTGGAAAATCGAGCCCGTAGTCTGTTGTGGCAACCACGGCACTCTCATCGTCCGGCTGAGCATAGTAGGAGTGGACAAAGTAGGCGTACTCCCCATTGACACCTTTGACGAGCGGGTGCTCACGCTCGACGGAGAGTTCGTTCCATCCCATCTGGGGGACTTTTACCGAGTCAGGAAAGCGGAGGTTTGTTCCCGGAATCAAATCGAGTCCCTCGGCACTTCCTTCGCCGGCGTGTTCGGCCTCTTCGCTGTCGGAAAGCAGCATCTGCATGCCGAGACAGATGCCGAAAAACGGCTTACCTGTCTCTGCCTGTTCGAGCAACGCATCGCGGAACGGTCCGGCGTTTTCCATCCCTTCACTGAAAGCTCCGACGCCGGGAAGAACGATACCGTCGGCGGTGTCGAAGTCTGCTGGCTCGCTCGTGAGGGTGACCGCTGCCCCGGCGCGTTCAAGCCCCCGGGTAACGCTCCGGAGGTTCCCAAGCCCGTAATCGACGACCGCAATATCAGCAGTCGTCTGTCGTGTCGCACTCATACGTTCGGATATGCCACGGTCGGCTAAGTGCGTTCGCATGTCCGCAGTATGTGCCTTCTCGTACCCGCGGAGGGTCATGGCAAAGCGCCAGCGCTTTTGTCCAGTCACTCATAGTCGCTCCCGTGCAGATTGTCGGCTACGAAACGGCACCAGTCGGGGAGGAGGATTCGCCAGCCTTGCTGCTTGCTGCGGATGGTGAACTTACCCGCATTACCCTGAAGCCGGGAACCGAACTGCAATACAGTCTCGGTGACCGGCGGTGTGCCGGGACGACCGAGAACGGGGAGCATTTCCCCTGCAGCAACGAGAAGGCACCATACTGTGACCAGCACACCAGTCGCTGGGCGTGTGCACGCTGTACTGGTGACTGTTCGATGCCGCTTGAGACGTGTCACGAGGAACATGCGATTTACTTGGCAGCATTCGCACCAGATACCTTCAAAGTGGGCGTCACGCGCTCGTGGCGACTCGAAACCCGACTCAGAGAGCAGGGGGCCGACCGTGCGGCACACCTTCGGACTGTTGCAAACGGGCGCGTCGCCCGACGAATCGAGGCTGAAATCGCCGCCGATATCGGCGACCGGGTGCGGGTGCCGACGAAGATTCACGGGCTTCACGAGTCCGTCGATACCGAGGAGTGGGAGCAGTTGTGTGCCGACTACGAGCCAATCGAACAGTTCTCATTCGAGTATGGCTTCTCGCTTTCCGAGCGTCCGATGGCCGAAACCATCGCCAGCGGAACGGTTCGGGGAATACAGGGACGCGTGCTTGTTCTCGACCACGCGGGCAGCACGTATGCTGTCAATATGCGTGATCTGGTTGGGTATGAAGTGACCGAAGGCGGGACTGACAGGGCGCTGCAGTCGAGTTTTGCGGCATTTGAGTGAGGACCTTCTCACCCATTCCGTTGTAGGTACCAACAACCGTCCAAACACTCAAGAATCGGCTCAACTAATAAACTGATATGGCTACCATTGAGATTGAGGAGGATATTTATCTAAAATGCAGGCGGGCAAGACCCCTGCCTCAAGGAGCGAGCGCGTCAGCGCGAGCGAGTAGGCGGGGGTAGTTCACGAAGCCTTACAAATCCCTGAGAAGGAACGCTCTCAGACGATGAAACAGGAGTTGGCCATCTCGCTGTATGCACGGGATATTCTTTCTTTCGGGAAAGCACGTTCTCTTGCAGAACTCTCTACAGGAGAGTTTCAGGAACTTCTTCGAGAGCGCGAAATTCCTCGGCATTATACCGAGACGGAACTTGCTGAGGATCTCGAATATGCAAGATAACGAACTCGTTATTTCCGATACTTCCCCGCTTTTGAACCGACTTTTGCAAATCAGTCAATCGTGAACTAACACATCAAGCACATCCGGCCCAGACGTTTCGAGCGCCTCGGCAAGCGTCGACCCAATCTCGTCCGGTGTCTCAACCAGATGCCCGCGTGCGCCGTGGCTTTCGGCGTTTTTCACGAAATCCACTGGTGGCTCGAAATCCATTCCGACGAAATCATAATCTTCCTCCTCGCCACCCATCACCTTCAACGTGTTATCCTTGAGAATCCGGTAGTTACGGTTGTCCGGAATAACAACGGTCAAATCAAGATTGTGTCGGGCAGCGGTGTACAATGAGTGTGGATAGTAGAGATACGAGCCATCGCCGACGAACCCG
>LFCJ01000330.1_pt1 | contig 28661 bp, 28 predicted proteins | sample 643141 | NCBI WGS metagenome assembly LFCJ01 (sample SAMN03766243, study PRJNA286221) | soda lake metagenome | biome: soda lake; feature: Kulunda steppe; material: water; isolation source: sample B1-Br-g2 brine of Lake Bitter-1 | place: Russia: Kulunda steppe | collected 2010-07
CTCAGGGCGGTGCTGCCGGACGTCTCCACGGGTACCATCTTCCGTGGCGTGACGCCGTTCTGGGCCGCCGGGGTGATACGCGCGCTGCTGGTGCTGCTGTTCCCGGCGATCGTGCTGTTCCTGCCCCAGCTGCTCTATTGAGGCGAGGCGGCTTCGCGCCGGTTTTCCGAGGATGGTATTAAGTGATACTTAGTATTCAGTAAAGCAGCAATTTCTGTGTCTTGATAAGCCCCGATCTGACCCCGGTCAAATCGGGGTTTTTCCTTTCGGCTATCTTGAAGGTGTGAAGCAAGTGATACCGGTCCAGGAGAGAAAGAGATGGAAAGACTGTCAGATTATATTCAGGGGGAGCGGGTCGTCCGCGACCTGCGGCGCCACGCCCCGCAGGCGCTCGAGGCGCTGGCCCGTGACCTGGAGCAGCCGCTGAGCCCGCCGCTGGAGAAGGCCTTGGCACGCAGCCTGGGTGACCGTCGGGTACCCGACTTTCGATCCTCCGAGGTGCTGATGCCGGCGATGATGACCACCTTTGCGGTGAGCCCGGCCGTCATTGCTGAGGAAGAGCTGGCGGGACTGGAAGCGACCTGCAATCGCTGTAGCGAGGTGGGCCGCTGCTGGCAGGCGATGCGCGACGTTGCAGGCGCGGAGGCGTGTCGCAGCTTCTGCCCCAACGCCGGGGCCTTTATGGGCCAGGATGGCTAGCGGTAAGTGGAAGCGGGAGGGAGAGAAAGGCGAGAAGGTAAAGGGGAGGCCGGGAGCGCCATAAGCCCCCGGCTCCACCTGCTGGCGACTTACTGCTGCTTCGCCACCAGGGTCAGGATGTCATAGCTGGCCACCAGCTCGTCGTCCTGATTGGTCACGGCCACGTCCCACATCACCACGCCCTGGGGATGACCCTCGGGAGAGGTGCGGCCCTGGTCGATCTTGCGCTTGCAGGTCAGGCGGGCACGGATGGTGTCGCCGGGGGCGACCGGAGCGATGAAGCGCAGCGTGTCCAGACCGTAGTTGGCCAGGACGGGGCCTTCGCCAGGGTAAACGAACAGGCCGGCAGCCGCGGACAGCACGAAGTAGCCGTGAGCAATGCGCTGGCCGAACTGCGTCTTGCGGGCGGCGATGTCGTCGAAGTGCATGTAGAAATGATCGCCGGAGAGGCAGCCGAAGTTGACGATATCCGCTTCGGTGACGGTACGGCGGTGGGTCAACAGGGATTCGCCCACCTGCAGGTCATCGAAATGACGCCGGAACGGATGGATGTCGTTCTCGACCACCTTGGCGCCACGCACGTACTCGCGGGTCACCGCGGCTACCATGGTCGGGGAGCCCTGGATGGCGGTGCGCTGCAGATAGTGGTGAACCGCCCGGATACCCCCCAGCTCTTCGCCGCCGCCGGCACGCCCCGGGCCGCCGTGCTTGAGCATGGGCAGCGGGGAGCCGTGGCCAGTGGATTCCTTGGCGGCTTGCGCATCCAGAATCTGCAGGCGGCCGTGCTGAGCCGCCAGCACCGGGATCATCTGTGCGGCGATGGCGGGATCCCGGGTGGTGAGGGTGGTCACCAGGCTGCCCTTGCCCTTGGCGGCCAGGGTCAGGGCCTCGTCGATGCCGTTGTAGGGCATCAGGGTGGCGACCGGGCCGAAGGCTTCGATGTCGTGGGCGCCGCCGTCGTTGAGCGGACTGCGGTTGACCAGCAGATGGGGGGCGATAAAGGCACCGTTTTCGACGCCCTGGCCCACCGGCTTGAAGCTGCCATCCCTGCCGAGGACGCACTCGCTGGTTTCCAGCAGTCGTTCGATGGCCTCGTTGACGTCCCGAAGCTGATCGCTGGAGGCGAGGGCGCCCATGCGTACGCCTTCCTCTTGCGGGTCACCCGCAGTGATCTTGGACAGCCGCCCCTTGATGGTCTCCGCCAGCGCCTCCAGATGCTCGGCCGGCACCATGATCCGGCGAATCGCGGTACATTTCTGACCGGCCTTGGCAGTCATTTCCTTGGCCACTTCCTTGGCGAAGATCCCGAACTCCTCGTCTTCGGGGCTGACATCCGGGGCCAGGATGGCGCTGTTGAGAGAATCCGCCTCGGCATTGAAGGGGATGCTCTTCGCCATGATGTTGGGATGGCTCTTCAGCTTCAGGGCGGTGCTGGCCGAGCCGGTGAAGGTGACGAAGTCCTGCTCCTCCAGCCGGTCCAGCAGGTCACCGGTGCTGCCGATGATCAGCTGCAGAGCACCCTCGGGCAGCAGGCCGGAGTCGTTGATGACGCGCACCGCGGCCTCGGTGAGGTAGCTGGTGGCGGTCGCCGGCTTCACGATGCAGGGCATGCCCGCCAGGAAGGCCGGGGCGAATTTCTCCAGCATGCCCCAGATGGGGAAGTTGAAGGCATTGATGTGAACGCACACGCCGCGGCGGGGCACCAGGATGTGGGTACCGTTGAAGTGGTTGTTCTTGCCCAGCTGGGCCACCGGACCTTCATGGGCCACGTTGCCGGAGGGCAGTTCCTTGCGGCCGGTGGAGGCATAGGTGAAGAGGGTGCCGAAGCCGCCATCGATGTCGATCCCGGAATCCGACCGTGTGCAGCCGGTATGGTGGGAGATGGCGTACAGCTCTTCCTTGCGCCCCTGGATGTAAATTGCCAGCTCCTTGAGGATGGCCGCGCGCTGCTGGAAATCCAGCGCCAGCAGGCTTTTCACACCGGTGTTGCGGCCATATTCCACGGCCTGCGCAAAGTCGATGGTTTCCTCGTGGGTATGGGCAATGATGTCGCCGTTGATGGCGCTTGGCAGGGCCCTGGCGGGGGTTTCACCCAGCCACTGGCCGGAAATGTAGCTCTGGAGGACTGGCATTTAACGTTCTCCCAGTGACAAAATTTATCTGTTTACGTGTACGCATAAACAGAGCGCGACGCTGCGCGGGCGCATCGAGAGGGATAGTGTGACTCAGCCAATCATCAGCGTTGATCGAAATCGAGGGTCACTTCTTCGGAAAGGGGGTGTGCCTGGCAGCTCAGTACAAAGCCCGCTTCGATTTCATGTTTCTCGAGCCCGTGAGTCACGTCCATATCCACTTCACCCACTATCAGCTTACACTTGCAGGTAGAGCAAACGCCGGCTTTACAGGAGTAGGGAAGATCCATGCCGTTGGCGATTCCTGCATCGAGAATGTTCTCGCCTACCGTGGCCAGGTCGAACATCACCGAGCGGCCATCTGCCACCACGGTGACTTTGCTGGTCTTCTCTTCACCGTATTCTTCGATGCGCTGCTGTGCTTTTGCAAGTATCTTCTGGGAGTCTTCCGCAGAGTTTGAAAAAAGCTCGTAATGAATCTGCTCGTTGCTCAGCCCTTCGAGACGAAAGCCATGTGAGACTTCGGACATCATGGCTTCAGGTCCGCAGATAAAGGCCTCATCGGTATTCTTGATATCTATCAGGCCGTGTTTTTGCAGGGCATAGCCTTTCTTGTTGTCGATGATGCCGTTGAGAAGATCTGTTCCCTGATCTTCGTAATCCATGATGTTGATCCACTGGAAGCGATCCATGTAACGATTTTTTACGAAGCTGAGTTCATCCTTGAACATCATGGAGTTAGTGCGGCGGTTACCATAAATCAGGGTGACTTTGCTGTTGGGCTCGATATCAAGAACCGACTTGATGATGGAGAGTGTCGGCGTGATGCCCGAGCCTGCGGATATGCACATGTACTGTTTGGCATTTTCCGGGTCGAGTCGGGTAAAGAAATTACCCTGCGGAGGCATGACGTCAATCTCCATTCCACGCTTGAAGTTGTCATTGGCGTAGTTGGAGAACTTTCCGTTCTTGACGCGCTTGATACCCACGCGCATGTGGCCGTCGGTGACGCCGGAGCAGATGGAGTAGGAGCGGCGCACTTCCTCACCGTCGATTCTGGTTCGCAGCGTCAAGAACTGGCCCTGGATGAAGTCAAATTTTTCCTTCAGCTCTTCCGGGACATCGAAAGTCACGCAGATGGCGGTATCTGTCTCCGGCTGGACGTCGGCGATTCTCAGCGTGTAGAAGTTCGTATCAGACATCACGTAGCCTATATTTTCTTGAAATAATCGAAGTTCTCCTTGCATGCTTGACACTGGAAAAGTGCCTTGCAGGCAGTGGAGCCAAATTCGCTGAGGAGTCGTGTATCACGTGAACCACAGTGCGGGCAGAGTGCATGAGCATCGGGAGTCAAGCCGTCCTCGGAGGCAGCGGCATCTTCCGGGGGGGCGACGCCATAATTGCGCAATTTACGGCGGCCCGCCTGTGACATCCATTCTGAGCTCCAGGCCGGTGATAGCTGCATTTTCACTTCAACGCTTTCATAACCCCTGGCCTTCAGGGCGGCCTTGACATCTTCGGTGATGGTGTCCATTGCCGGGCAGCCGGAATAGGTCGGCGTGATAGTCACGATAATACAGTCGCCCTGGCGCTCAATATCGCGCAATATGCCTAGATCCCAGATGCTCAATGCCGGTATCTCGGGATCCTTGACTTCATCAAGCAGGTCCCAGAGCTCCTTCACATCAGAAGTATCGCGCTGCTGCAGCCGGCGGTACTCCTCTTCCGGCATCAACGGAATTTCGCTCATAATCAATCACCCATTACACTTGGCTACCACTGGCAGCCAGGATAGGAGCGGTGAACAAATTGCATCTCTGTCAGCAGGTGACCCAGGTTCTCGGTGTGATACCCGATGCGTCCACCGCGTACCGCCCAGCCATCTTCGGGCACGCTAAGGGTAGCCTCCGTGAGAATGCTGCTGACCTGCCGATGCCACTCGTCACGCAGGCTGGTGACATCGACGCCAATGCCTCTCTCGGCCAAGAGCTTTTCGGTGTCATCCATCTCGAACATTTCGTGGGTGTAGCCCCAGAGGCTGTCCACGGCACGTTGCGTGCGCCGATGACTCTCTTCGGTGCCGTCCCCGAGACGCAGGACCCAGTCGCGGCTACGGCGAAGATGGTAGCGGGTTTCCTTGATCGATTTGGCCGCGATTGCCGCCAGGGTATCGTCCTTGGACTTGACGAGCTCAGGCAGCACTAGACTGTAATAGATGTCGATGAACAGCTGCCGAACCTGAGAGTAGGCAAAGTCTTCCTTGGGCATCTCCATCAGTAGCAGGTTGTGGTACTGACGGTCGTCGCGCATATAGGCGAAATCGTCCTCCGTTCGCCCATCATTGGCGAGTTCGGCAGCGTAGCCATAGAACATGCGGGCCCGCCCGATGTAATCCAGTGCCACGTTGGCGTAGGCGATATCCTCCTCCAGGAAAGGGCCACGGCTCACCCATTCAGAGATTCGGTGGCCCAGGACGTTAGCGTCGTCACCCAGGCGGATAGCGTACTCGAGGGTGGCATCCTTGATGGTGTCACTCATTACGTTTCTCTCCTCAGCGCTACATGTTGTTGACGGCATCGGGAAGGACGTAATAAGTCGCGTGCCGATAAGGTTTGTCATCGTTGGGGTCGAAGAAGTCTTCCGCATCGTCCTCTTGAGACGCGCAGATATCGGCTGACTTGACCACCCAGATGCTTACCCCTTCGCTGCGTCGGGTGTAGACATCTCGAGCATACTCCAGCGCCTGGGCATGGTCTTCGGAATGCAGGCTGCCTACATGCTTGTGATCGAGCCCCCGCTTGGAGCGGATAAAGACCTCGAAGAGTTCCAGAGCGTTGTCTTGCATGGCGGTGACTCCTTAGGCGGCTTCGGCTTGCTTAGCCTGTTTTTTGGCGTTATAGGCAACCAGTGCTTCACGCACCCAGGCGCCTTCTTCATGGGCCTTGATGTGATGCTCCAGGCGCTGACGGTTACAGTGACCGTTGCCGGCAATCACATTATGGAATTCTTCCCAGTCGATCTCGCCGCTATCGTAATGGCCGCGCTCTTCGTTCCACTTCAGCTCCGGATCGGGGTGCTCGAGCCCCAGGAACTCAATTTGTGAAGCAGTCTGGTCGATAAACTTCTGGCGCAGGTCGTCGTTGGTCTCGCGCTTGATCTTCCACTCCATGGATTTCGCGGAGTGCGCGGACTCGGAGTCGTGCGGACCGAACATCATCAGCGCTGGCCAGTAGAAGCGGTTCAGGGAGTCCTGAGCCATGGCTTTCTGTTCCGGCGTACCCTTGGCCAGCGTCAGCATGATGTCGTAGCCCTGACGCTGGTGGAAACTCTCTTCCTTGCAGATACGAATCATGCCGCGCGAATAGGGGCCGTAGGAGGTCCGTTGCAGAGATACCTGGTTGACGATGGCCGCACCATCCACCAGCCAGCCAATTGCCCCCATGTCACCCCAGGTCAGGGCAGGGTAATTGAAGATGGAAGCGTACTTGGCCCGGCCGCTCTGCAGCGCCTCGATCATCTCATCCCGGGTGATCCCCAGGGTCTCCGCGGCGCTGTAGAGATAGAGCCCGTGGCCGGCCTCGTCCTGGATCTTTGATAACAGGATCGCCTTGCGGCGCAGGGAGGGCGCGCGAGTCAGGAAGTTACCTTCCGGCTGCATGCCAATGACTTCCGAGTGCGCGTGCTGGGAGATCTGGCGAATCAGGTTCTTGCGATACTTTTCGGGCATCCAGTCCTTGGGCTCGATCTTCTCTTCTGCCTTGATCTTTTGCATAAACTGCTGTTCTTGCAGGGAAGCTTGCTGTTCAGAGGACATAGTGACGCTCTCCAATGTTGGGTTTGAGCCTGTTACAGCTTGCGCTGTTCACCTCAGCATAGCAGACCGATGGCAAAAAGCGATACGAAAACAGGGGGTTTACTAAAATTCTTGTATCGCCATTCGCTATCTTGATGTAATGCCTTGTCTTGAAAAGGTTTTTATAGCGATCCGCCGGTAGCAGTCGGATCGCCAGCCGATTTTTCATTACCGCAGGTCTTTCACTCGCTTGGCCTTGCCGACGGAGCGCATGACCTCCTCCACGCCGCAGACATCCACCTGGGTACTGATGCCGATATAGGTCTTGACGGCGTGCTGCAGGCGCTTGGCCAGCTGCTCGCAGATCACGGGGTCACGGGCGACGTCGTTGCTGGCCGCCTCGACGCGCACGCGGACCATGTCCATGTTGCCCTGGCGAGTGATCTCGATCTCGTAGTGGGGCGAGAGCTGGTCGATCTTGAGCAGCTGCTCCTCGACCTGAGTCGGGAAGACGTTGACCCCGCGGATGATCAGCATGTCATCGCTGCGGCCGGTGATCTTGTCGATGCGGCGCATCGGGCGGGCGGTGCCCGGCAGCAGGCGAGTGAGGTCGCGGGTCCGGTAGCGGATGACCGGCAGCGCTTCCTTGGTCAGGGTGGTGAAGACCAGCTCGCCGTACTCGCCGTCCGGCAGCAGCTCGCCGGTGACCGGGTCGATGATCTCGGGGTAGAAGTGGTCCTCCCAGATGGTCGGGCCGTCCTTGGTCTCCAGGCACTCCATGCCCACGCCGGGGCCCATCACTTCGGAGAGGCCGTAGATGTCCAGGGCGTCGATGCCCAGGCGTTTCTCCAGGGCGAGACGCATGTCGTTGGTCCAGGGCTCGGCGCCGAAGATGCCGGCACGCAGGGGCAGCTCGCGGGGATCGATGCCCTGGCGCTCCATCTCGTCGGCGATGTTGAGCATGTAGGAGGGGGTGACCATGATGATGTCCGGCTGGAAATCGCGGATCAGCTGGACCTGCTTCTCGGTCTGGCCGCCGGACATCGGGATCACCGCGCAGCCCAGGCGCTCGGCGCCGTAGTGGGCGCCGAGGCCGCCGGTGAAGAGGCCGTAGCCGTAGGCCACGTGGACCTTGTCGTTGCGGGTGCCGCCGGCGGCGCGGATGGAGCGGGCCACCACGTCGGCCCAGGTGTCGATGTCGCGCTGGGTGTAGCCCACCACGGTGGGCTGGCCGGTGGTGCCGCTGGAGGCGTGGACCCGCACGATCTCGCTCATCGGCGTGGCGAACATGCCGAAGGGGTAGTGGTCGCGCAGGTCGGCCTTGGTGGTGAAGGGGAGCTTGCCCAGGTCCTCGAGGCTCTTGACGTCCTCCGGATGCACGCCGGCCTTGTCGAAGGACTCGCGGTAGAAGGGCACGTTCTCGTAGGCGTGCTTGAGGCTCCACTGCAGGCGCTTGACCTGGGTGGCGCGCAGCTCGTCGAGGCTGGCGGTCTCCAGGGGGTCGAGGCTGGCGGTGTCGATGGGGTTCACGGTCTGATTCATCGGGGATCTCCGGTCGCAGGGGGTGGTCGCGCGCTGTTTCAGAGGCGCTCGATGATCAGGGCAATGCCCTGACCCACGCCGATGCACATGGTGCAGAGGGCATAGCGTCCCTGCCGGCGTTCCAGTTCATTCAGTGCGGTGGTCACCAGGCGTGCGCCGCTCATGCCGAGCGGGTGGCCGAGGGCGATGGCGCCGCCGTTGGGATTGACGTGCTCGGCGTCGTCGGCAAGGCCGAGGTCGCGGGTCACGGCCAGCGCCTGGGCGGCGAAGGCTTCGTTGAGCTCGATCACATCCATCTGGTCGAGGGTCAGGCCGGTCTGTTCGAGCACCTTGCGGCTGGCCGGGGCCGGACCGAAGCCCATGATGCGCGGCTCGACGCCGGCGGTGGCCATGCCCACCACCCGCGCGCGGGCCTTGAGGCCGTAGCGCTCGGCCGCCTCCGGCGAAGCCAGCAGCAGAGCGCAGGCGCCGTCGTTGACGCCGGAGGCGTTGCCGGCGGTGACGCTGCCGCCCTCGCGGAAGGGAGTGGGGAGCCCCGCCAGCTGCTCCAGGGTGGTGGAGGCGCGGGGGTGCTCGTCGGTGTCGACCACCAGCGGGTCCTGCTTGCGGCGCGGCACCTCGACGGGGACGATCTCCTCGGCCAGGCGGCCCGCTTGCATGGCGGCGGCGGTGCGCTGCTGGCTGCGCAGGGCGAAGGCGTCCTGGTCCTCGCGGGAGATGTTGAACTGCTCGGCGACGTTCTCGGCGGTCTCCGGCATGGAGTCGACGCCGAACTGGGCCTTCATCTGGCGGTTGACGAAGCGCCAGCCGATGGTGGTGTCGAAGATATTGGCGCTGCGCGAGAAGGCCTGCTCGGCCTTGCCCATCACGAAGGGCGCCCGGGACATGGACTCCACCCCGCCGGCGATCATCAGCTCGGCCTCGCCGGCCTTGATGGTGCGGGCGGCATTGCCTACGGCATCCATGCCGGAACCGCACAGGCGGTTGAGGGTGGTGCCGGGCACTTCTACGGGCAGGCCGGCCAGCAGCGCCGACATGCGCGCCACGTTGCGGTTGTCTTCGCCGGCCTGGTTGGCACAGCCGTAGAAGAGGTCGTCGACCCGGGACCACTCCACCGAGGCGTTGCGCTCCATCAGGGCGCGCAGGGGCACGGCGCCCAGGTCGTCGGCGCGCACCGGGGAGAGGGCGCCGCCGTAGCGGCCGATGGGCGTGCGGATGGCGTCGATAATCAGTGCGTCTTTCATGCTTGGCTCTCTGCGGCAGTCTCTTCCAGGCGGCGAACGGTGCCGCGGATCTTGTAGGAGCGCCCGCGGAAGAGGGCGACCTCCTGGCCGTGCTGGTTGCGCACGGTGATGTCATAGATGCCGGTGCGGCCCCGGCGGCTGCGCTCCTCGGCGGTGGCGGTGAGCAGGTCGCCGAGCTGACCCGGGCCCAGGTAGTCGATGCTGCAGCCCGAGCCCACGGTGGCCTCGTCGTAGGTGTTGCAGGCAAAGGCGAAGGCGGAGTCCGCGAGGGCGAAGATGAAGCCGCCGTGGCAGTTGCCGTGGCCCTGCACCATGTCCTCGCGCACGGTCATGGTGAGCACGGCGCGGCCCGGGGCCACGCTCTCGATGCGCATGCCGAGGTTCTGGCTGGCGGTGTCCCGGGCGAACATGGACTCGGCGCAGGCCTCGGCCAGCTGCTGGGGAGTCAGCTCGCGATCAGACATGGAAAGTCTCCTCGGCCAGGGCCTTGCGGCGCAGCAGGAAGGAGGCGCGGTAGCGCTCCTCGCCGTAACTCTGCTGCAGGTGGGTCAGGGTGCGGTGGACGAAGGCCAGCCCCAGGGCGTCGGCCCAGGCCAGGGGGCCGCGGGGGTAGTTGAGGCCGGCCTGCATGGCCAGGTCGCCATCAGCGGCGCTGCACACGCCCTGGAGAACGGCGTCGGCGGCCTCGTTGGCCAGCATGGCCACGGTGCGCAGCACCACGAGCCCCGGGGTATCGGTGAGCCAGGCGACGTCCAGACCCAGGCGCTGGAAGAGCGCGGTGGCCTGCTCGCGTGCCTCGGCGTCGACGCCGGGGCTCGCCGCCAGGGCGATGGCGCTGGCGGTCTCGTAGTCGAGGCAGAGGTCGAAGAGCACCAGCGCCTCGAGTCCTTCGTCCCGGGCGCGCTCGGTAGCGCAGCGGCCGTCGCTGAGCGCCAGGGTCAGACCGCCCAGGCGCAGACGGGCCTCACCGGAGATGCTCTCCCGGCGCACCACCTCGAGGCCGGCCGCCTCGGCCCGGGCCACCAGGGGGGCGATGGCGCCGAGCTGGCCCTCGGCCACCAGGGGCGGCAGCTCGGCCTCGACGGCGGGGGCGACGTCGGGCGTGGGGGGCGTGGCCCCTTCCCGGTAGTCGTAGAAGCCCTGGCCGCGCTTGCGGCCCAGGCGGCCGGCCTCGACCAGGGCCTGTTGCACCAGCGAGGGCTCGAAGCGGGTGTCGCCGTAGTAGGCGTCGAACACCGAACGGGTCACGGCGTAGTTGACGTCGTGGCCGATCAGGTCCATCAGCTCGAAGGGGCCCATGCGGAAGCCGCCGGCCTGGCGCAGCAGGGCGTCCAGGGTGGCAGGGGCGGCGGCGCCCTCCTGCAGCAGGCGCAGCCCCTCGGCGTAGAAGGGGCGCGCCACGCGGTTGACGATAAAGCCTGGCGTGGAACTGGCGTGAACCGGCACCTTGCCCCAGGCCGCGGCGGTGGCGTAGAGGGTTTCGGCCACCTCGGCGTCGGTGGCCAGGCCCGAGATCACCTCCACCAGCTTCATCACCGGCGCGGGGTTGAAGAAGTGCAGACCGGCCACGCGCTCGGGGCGCTCGAGGCCGGCGGCGATGGAGGTGATGGAGAGCGACGAAGTGTTGCTGGTGAGCAGGGTGTCGGGCCCGCAGAGGGATTCCAGCTCGGCGAAGACGCCGCGCTTGACCTCCAGGTTCTCGACGATCGCCTCCACCACCAGGCGGCTGTCGGCCAGCTCCGCCAGGCTGGCGGCGGGCGTCATGCGCTCGATGATGGCGTCGACCTCCGCCTGGGTCATCTTGCCCCGGGCCACGCGCTTCTCGAGCTGGCGGCGCACGCCGTCGATGCCGGCCTGGGCGGCGCCTTCACGGTTGTCGTAGAGGCGTACCGGGTGGCCGGCCTGGGCCGCCACCTGGGCGATGCCGGCACCCATGGCGCCGGCGCCGATCACGGCGATGATGTCGCTGGTTGCGAGCGCGGGCATCTCACTCCCCCTTGAAGCTGGGCTTGCGTTTGTCCATGAAGGCGGCCACGCCCTCGCGGTAGTCGTCGGTGCGGCCGGCCAGGCGCTGCAGGTCGCGCTCCAGGTCGAGCTGGGCGTCGAAGTCGTTGTCGGCGCTGGCGTGCAGGGCGCGCTTGATCAGCGCCAGGCCCCGGGTGGGCTGGGTGGCCAGGTGGCGGGCCAGGGTGAGGGCCTCGTCCTGGAGGGAGTCGTCGTCCACCACCTTCCAGATCATGCCCCACTGCTCGGCCTGCTCGGCGCTGAGCTTGTCACCCAGCATGGCCAGCCCCTTGGCCCGGGCCATGCCTACCAGGCGCGGCAGACTCCAGGTGCCGCCGGAGTCCGGCACCAGGCCGATCTTGCAGAAGGCCTGGATGAAACTGGCCGAGCGGGCGGCCAGCACGATATCGCAGGCCATGGCGATGTTGGCGCCGGCGCCGGCGGCCACGCCGTTCACCGCGCAGACGGTGGGGAAGGGCAGGTCGCGCAGGGTGCGCAGCATGGGGTTGTAGCGCTTCTCCAGGGACTCGCCGAGGTCCGGCGCCTCGGCGCCGGGGGCCACGTTGCGGTCGGAGAGATCCTGGCCGGCGCAGAAGCCGCGGCCGTTGCCGGTGAGCAGCAGGGCGCGGACACTCTTGTCCTGGCGCACGGCCTTGAGGGCCTGGCGCATCTCGGCGTGCAGCTCGGCATTGAAGCTGTTGAGGCTGTCGGGGCGGTTCAGCGTGATGCGGGCGACGCCGTCTTCCACGGAATAGAGCAGGGGCGCTTCACTCATGATCAGGGTCCTGTGTCATTGCCCGTTGAAGGTGGCGGGGCGTTTTTCCTGGAAGGCACGGATGCCCTCCTCGCGGTCCTGGGTGCCGGCCAGCAGCGTGAAGGCGTGGCGCTCGAAGCGCAGGCCGGTGGCCAGGTCGGTGTCTTCGGCCTTGTGCAGGGCTTCCCGGGCCAGGCGCACCGCCAGCGGTGCCTTGGCGGCGATGGTCTCGGCCACGGCGACGGCGCGCTCCAGGGTCAGCTCGGGCTGGGTAATCTCGCTGACCAGGCCCGCCTCCAGGGCGCGGCGGGCGCTGATCGGCTCGCCGGTGAGCACCATCTGGGTGGCCAGGGCCTTGCCCACGGCGCGCACCAGGCGCTGGGTGCCGCCGGCGCCGGGCATGATGCCGAGGTTGATCTCGGGCTGACCGAAGCGGGCGTCCTCGCCGGCGATCAGGATGTCGGCGTGCATGGCCAGCTCGCAGCCGCCGCCCAGGCAGAAGCCGTTGACGGCGGCGACGATGGGCTTGTTGAAGCGGGCGATGGTGGCCCAGTGGCGCTGGCGGGGATCCTCGAGGATGCCCACCAGGTCGCGCTCGGCCATCTCCTTGATGTCGGCCCCGGCGGCGAAGGCGCGCTGGCTGCCGGTGATCACCACGGCGCGCACTCGGTCGTCGTCCATGGCGCCGGTCAGCGTCTCGGCCAGCTCCCCCAGCAGGGCGGTGTTGAGGGCGTTAAGCGCCTCGGGGCGATGCAGGGTGATGCGCAACACCTCCCGCTGCGGCCCCTCGACGAACAGATGATTCGGCATGGTGTCCTCGTCCTCGACACGGGGTTGGCACGGCAGGGGCTCGTGGCCTGCCACGATGAGTATGGGGCCGAGTATAGATTTTTTTTGATACGCATCAAATTGCAATTGCTGCTATTGATGTATCGTATTTGCCGTCAGTGTCGCTGTTTCCTCTTGCCCGTCAGTGAGTTGTCCTAGCAGCGTGCCGCTCGCGGCGGGCAGGTTAGACCATGGTCGAAATTTGGCCGAGCTTCCCGTTAACCCTTCTGCAAGCTTTTGATATAAAAGGAAGCGGATCGCTACAGGGCGATCAGGAGCCGGAGCGGTCTCGAGCGGGTGGTTTGATGTTTCGTTACGCTATGGATAGTCTCTCGTGCTATCTCGTATCAAATATAGCCGCTCATCGCAGGAGCTATCCATGTCTCAGCAAGCCGAGCAGATGCTCGACCGTCATCGCGAGACTCTCGACCAGGCGGTCAAGGCCATCGCCACGCGCGCCTTCTGGACCCCCTATCCGGAGAGTCTCAAGAAGTATCCGGAGGAGGCGGTGAAGGCGGCTCCCAAACGCTTCGAGGCGCTGCTCAAGCAGCACTACGCCCTCAAGGTGCCGTCGATTTCCGGCCAGGTCGGCAGTGAAGTCTCTCCCTATGGCTTCGAGCTGGAGGTGACCTATGATCAGCCCGAACAGGGCGCCCTGATCGCCGCCATGCAGTCGGCCATGCCGGCCTGGCGCGACGCCGGCGCCGAGGCGCGGGTGGGCGTGTGCCTGGAGATCCTGGCGCGGCTGAATGACATGAGCCCCGATATCGCCCAGGCGGTGATGCACACCAGCGGTCAGGGGCCGCTGATGGCCTTTCAGGCCGGCGGCCCCCATGCTCAGGACCGCGGCCTGGAGGCGGTCGCCCATGCCTGGCAGGCGATGTCCCAGGTGCCGACGGCGGCGAGATGGGTCAAGCCCCAGGGCAAGCATGATCCGGTGGTGATGGAGAAGCGTTTCCATGTCGTGCCGCGCGGTATCTCCCTGGTGGTGGCCTGCTCCACTTTCCCCACCTGGAACACCTACCCGGGGCTCTTCGCTAGCCTGGCCACCGGCAATCCGGTGATCCTCAAGCCGCACCCGGGTGCCATCCTGCCGGTGGCCATGACGGTCCGCGTCGCCCAGGAGGTGCTCGAGGAGGCCGGTTTCGATCCCTGTCTGGTGAGCCTGGTGCCCGACACTGCCGATGCCCCGGTGACCAAGGCGCTGGCCCTGGACCCGGCCGTGAAGCTGATCGACTTCACCGGCTCCAACGCCTTCGGCGAGTGGCTCGAACAGAACGCCATCCAGGCGCGGGTCTTCACCGAGAAGGCGGGCATCAACACCGTCATCATCGACAGCGTCGAGCAGATCAAGCCGGTGGCCCAGAATCTGGCCTTCAGTCTGAGTCTCTACTCCGGCCAGATGTGTACGACACCGCAGGCGATCTACGTGCCGAAGAGTGGTATCCAGACCGCCGACGGGCGGCTCACCTTCGATGAGGTTGCGGGGGCAATCGCCAAGGCCGTCGAGGCGTTTCTCTCCGACAACGACCGCGCCTGTACCGTGCTGGGCGCCATCCAGTCCCCGGCCACCGCCGCCCGCATCGACGAGTGCCGCGGCCTCGGCGAGGTGCAGCTGGACAGCGAGCCCCGCGAGCATCCCCGGTTCCCCGAGGCGCAAATCCACACCCCGCTGCTGCTCAAGGTGGATGCCGCTCAGAAGGCGGCCTACAGCGAGGAGCGCTTCGGTCCGATCAGCTTCGTGATCGGCACCGACAGCACCGCCCACAGCATCGAGCTGGCCCGGGAGGTGATCGGCGAGAAGGGTGCCATTACCCTCGGCGCCTACACCACCGATGACGCCGTGGCCGAGCGGTTCGAGGGGCTGGCCATGGACGTGGCGGCGCCGCTGTCGCTGAACCTGGACGGCGGCATCCTCGTCAATCAGTCTGCCGCCTTCAGCGACTTCCATGCCACCGGCGGCAACCCGGCGGCCAATGCCTCCCTGTGCGACCAGGCTTTCGTGACACCCCGCTTCGTGGTGGTGCAGAGCCGTCGCCACGCCAGATCGGAGTAACGCCATGCCCTGCTATCGTCTCGAGGGGGTCACCCCGGTGGTGCATCCCAGCGCCTATGTTCATCCCACCGCCGTGCTGATCGGCGATGTCATCGTCGGCCCGGGCTGCTATGTCGGGCCCGGCGCGGTGATGCGCGGCGACTTCGGCCAGCTGGTGCTGGAGGAGGGGGCCAACCTGCAGGACACCTGCGTGATGCACGGCTTCCCCGGCTGCGTCACCAAGGTGGAGAAGGATGGCCATATCGGCCACGGCGCCGTGCTGCACGGCTGCGTGGTGGGGGAGGATGCCATGGTCGGCATGAACGCCGTGGTGATGGATTACGCCGTGATCGGCGCCCGCTCCATCGTCGCCGCGGCGGCCTTCGTCAAGACCGGCTTCGAGTGCCCGCCTCAATCGCTGGTGATGGGGGCGCCGGCCAAGGTCAAGCGCGAGCTCTCCGACCAGGAGGTGGCCTGGAAGCAGCAGGGTACCCGCGAGTACCAGCGGCTGACCGAGCGCTGCCGCGACAGCCTGGAGCCCTGCGAGCCGCTGGCCGAGCTGGATGTCGACCGGCCCCGCTTGAAGGCCGGCGATACCCAGCCCAAGCAGCAGACCCTCGACAAGGATCGCCGCGCCTGAGGCGTGCGAGGCAGCTGACGCGCCTCGCCAATATGAGGCGAGCGCCCCCTGCCATGGCAGGGGGCGCTCGCGTTCAAGGGGCCGGAAGCGGCTCTCCGGGCTCTCTCTGTGCAAACGGCTCAAGCCCGCCGAAACGCCGGTAGAAGCTGGGGCCGGGCGCCGGGAGGGGGCCCTCGGCGGTCTCCAGATGGCGGTCCAGCCAGTTCTCGGCGCGGCGGTAGATCATGCGATAGATGTTGCGGCACAGCTGGTGGGCGTTGCGCCCCTCCCAGGCGGTGGGCAGCAGCTCGTCGGGCAGCTGCGGGTCGCGCAGCTGCACCCGGCGGTACTCGTGGATCAGCAGGGTGCGGGCGATGAAGCAGGCCTCCTCGCCGAGGTGGTTCTCCTCGTTGAGCGCCTTCCACAGCGGGCGGAACAGGGTCAGAAAGTGCTGGTAGTGCTCGGCCAGCTCGTCGAGGCTCCAGCTTTCGCGGACCTGCAGGCGCAGCGGCTTGCTGGCCAGGGGCTCCAGAGCCTCGGTCTGCATCACGATGGCCTCGTCGGCGGCTCCCTGCTCCAGGAGGGCGGCCATGGCGTCGCTGCGGCTGAGCAGCGGATGGGCCAGCAGGCCGGGAGCGAAGTGGCCGAAACCCAGCCACTCCAGCTCGTCGCGCACCTTCTGGCGCCGGGCGCTGTCCACCTGGGTCAGCAGCACCAGGGTCCACTGCCCCGACCAGGGCGCCTGGGTTCCGTGGTAGACGCGCTTGAAGGCCTGCTCGAAGCGGCGTCGACCCGGTCCGCTCAGGCTGTAGTAGCTGCGGCGGCCGACCTTCTCGCCCTGCAGCCAGGTCTCCCGGGTCAGGCGATAGACCGAGGTGCGCACCAGCCGCTCGTTGATACCGATCGGCTCGACCAGCTTCGACAGGCTGCCCAGCCAGACGGTACCGCCGCGGGGCGCGATGGCATCGCCGTAGACGGTGATGATCAGCGAACCGGCCCGGATCGGGCGGCGCTGCTGGAAGTCATCGATAAGGGCAGTGACGCATTCGCTGGCGGAGGGCATGTCGAAACCTTGGAGCTTGCCGGGTGGGGGCCGCAGGGAGGCGATGGCGGGAGCACGCCTGGCCGCGGCAACGGTCATCTCGACATGATACCGCTTGTGACGCGTCAAGCGAACAGGAGGTGTCGCCCATTGACTCAGGCGTCCGGCAAGCGCCCGCCCAGCCGGGCGGTGATCTCGGCGGCGGTATCGCGCACCAGCTCGCCCAGCTCCAGCAGGCGCGCCTCGGGAATGCGCGCCACGGGCCCGGAGACCGAGATGGCGGCCAGCGGGATGCCGTGCTCGTCATGCAGGCAGGCGGCCACGCAGTGCAGGCCGATGGCGTGCTCCTCGCGGTCGCAGGCGAAGCCTTGGCGGCGAATCTCGGCGAGGCCGGCGCGCAGCGATTCCGGGGTGTGGAGGGTGTTCTCGGTCACGCGGGTCAGGCCCTGATCGGCGAGGATACGCGCGAGCTCGTCGTCGGGCAGCCAGGCCATCAGCGCCTTGCCGACGCCGGAGGCGTGCAGCGGCGCCCGGGAGCCCAGCCGGGTGATCATGCGCATCATCTGCGACGACTCGCTCTGGGCCAGGAATACCGCGGTGCCGTCATCGCGGATGCCGAGGTTGGCGGTCTCGCCGGTCAGGGCCGTCAGGCGGCGCAGGAAGGGGCGGCTGGTGGCAACGAAGTCGCGGGCCTCGAGGAAGCTGTTGCCGATGCGGAAGGTCTTGACGTCGATCTTCCAGACGCCGAGCTCGCTGTCCTGGGTGACGAACCCCTGGCCCTGCAGCGCCTGGAGCAGGCGATGGGTGGTGGAGGGGGCGAGGTCGGCCAGCTCGGCCAGCTCCGAGAGCGCCAGGCCCCCGGGGCTGGCCGAGAGGCGCTCGAGCAGGTTGAGCCCGCGCACCAGCGACTGGCTGTGGCCGCCGGTGGCCTTCCCTGACCCGGCGGGGCGTCCCGCCGTTCTGCGCTTGACCTCGCTCACCTTCGACTCTCCTCGTGCCGCCTGACTGCTGTTGGCCCACAGGATACCCTGTCGGCTGTGGCCTGTCGCGCCTGCGGAAATCGCTTCCACACCCTCCGGGGCGTTGCGGTCGGCCGCGCCATGGCGGACAGCCGTCGCCCTCGATGGCGCCCCCGGCTAGCGATGGCGCCATCGGGGCTGGCGCTTCTCGATAAAGGCGTCGATGCCCTCGCCGGCGTCCTCGGCCATCATGTTGCAGGCCATCACCTCGCCGGCGAAGACATAGGCCTCTTCCAGGGGCATCTGCAGCTGGCGCTGGAACATGGCCTTGCCGGTGCGCACCGCCACCGCGCTCTTGGCACAGAGGCTGTCGGTAAGCTCGGCCACGGCGTCATCGAGGGCGTCGTCATCGGCGACCCGGTTGACCAGCCCCCAGTCCCGGGCGGTCTCGGCGTCGATGAAGTCGCCGGTCAGCAGCATCTCCATGGCGCGCTTGCGGCTGACGTTGCGTGACAGCGCCACCGCCGGGGTGGAGCAGAACAGTCCGGCGTTGATGCCGGAGACGGCGAAGCGCGCCGAGCGCGCCGCCACGGCCAGGTCGCAGCTGGCCACCAGCTGGCAGCCGGCGGCGGTGGCGATGCCCTGAACCCGGGCGATCACCGGCACCGGCAGCTCGACGATGGCCTGCATCACCCGGCCGCAGCGGGTGAACAGCTCCTGGTAGTAGGCCTTGTCGGGGTTGGCACGCATCTGCTTGAGGTCGTGGCCGGCACAGAAGGCGCGCCCCTCGGCGGCGATCACCACGCAGCGCACGCTGCCGTCGTTGGCCAGCCGGCCGAGCTCCTCCCTGAGGGCCGTCAGCATCTCCTCGGAGAGAGCGTTGAAGCTGTCCGGGCGGCTGAGGATCAGGGTGGCCACGCCGCCGCTGTCGCGGCGCAGCAGGGGCGGAGTCGAGTCGCTCATGAAAATCTCCCGGAAGTTGTCGATGCCCTGGCGGACGCCACCAGACTAGCGCGCCTTGCCCCGCTCGCGCACTTCGACCATGGGCGTCGTCTTCGCGGGGCGATCAAGAAAAACCGCCGCGTCGAGGCGGCGCGGCGGCGAGTCTTGCGGGCACTGGCGAGAGGGGTCAGGCGTCCTGGCCGGTCTCGGAGTAGAGCACCCGCACCTTGAGGGTGTGCTCCACCTGGCGCAGGGCCGCGAGCGCCTGGGGGCCGTAGGCCTTGTCGACGTCGATCACTACGTAGCCGACCTTCTCGTTGGTCTGCAGGTACTGGCCGGCGATGTTGATTTCGTTCTCGGAGAGCACGCGGTTGATCTCGGAGAGCACCCCCGGCACGTTGTCGTGGATATGCAGCAGACGGTGCTTGTCCGGGTGGGCCGGCAGGGCGACCTCGGGGAAGTTGACCGAGGTGACGGTGGTGCCGTTGTCGGAATAGGTGATCAGCTTCTCTGAGACCTCGATGCCGATGTTCTCCTGGGCCTCGAGGGTGGAGCCGCCGATATGCGGGGTGAGGATGACGTTGTCCAGGCCGCGCAGGGGGCTTTCGAACTCCTCGTTGTTGCCCTTGGGCTCCACCGGGAAGACGTCGATGGCGGCACCGTTGAGCTTGCCGGCCTGGATCGCCTCGGCCAGGGCCTCGATCACCACCACGCTGCCCCGAGCGGCGTTGATCAGGATGCCGCCCTGCTTCATGCGCGCAATCTGCTCGGCGCCGATCATCCACTTGGTGGAGGGCAGGTCGGGCACGTGCAGGCTGACCACGTCGGCGCGACCCAGCAGCTCGTCGAGGCTGGCCACCTGGCGGGCGTTGCCCATGCCGAGCTTGGCCACCACGTCGTAATAGATGACGTCGAAGCCCAGCGACTCGGCGAGTACCGAAAGCTGTGAGCCGATGCTGCCGTAGCCGACGATACCCAGGGTCTTGCCGCGGGCCTCGTGGGAGTTCTTCGCCGACTTCTGCCAGCCGCCGCGGTGGGCCAGGGCGTTCTTCTCCGGGATGCCGCGCAGCAGCATGATCGCCTCGGCCAGCACCAGCTCGGCCACCGAGCGGGTATTGGAGTAGGGGGCGTTGAAGACCGGAATGCCTCGCACCAGCGCCGCATTGAGATCGACCTGGTTGGTGCCGATGCAGAAGCAGCCCACGGCCACCAGCTTCTCGGCGGCGGCGAAGACCCGCTCGTTGAGCTGGGTGCGAGAGCGAATGCCGATGAAGTGGACATCGCGAATCTTCTCGATCAGCGCCGCCTCGTCCAGCGAGGTGGGCAGGTGCTCGATATTCGAGTACCCGGCGTTGCGCAGATTGTCCACCGCGCTCTGGTGGACCCCCTCGAGTAGCAGGACCTTGATCTTGCTCTTGTCCAGGGACGTCTTGGCCATGGTCGAATCAACCCCTTCCGGCGCGAGCCGCATGCAGTGACAGGTAGGAAAAAAGAGGCGCTATTCTAGCACAGGCCGGCCATGAGCCAGGATGAAAATGCTGTGCCGTCATGATGAACGCCGTGCAAGTCAAGGCCTCCGACGCCGGGGCAGACGACCCCCGGGGGTGAGCGTGTATACTGTCGCCTTTCGAGACGCCGAAATGATCGGGCGCAAGCGGGGCGAGGTGAGCGATGGCGGAGCGCAGGCAAGGGCCCGAGGGGCAGGAGAGCGACGCGGCGGAAACGGTCGATTTCGCCACTACCGTCGATGGTCTCGAGCGGCTCGTCGAGCGGCTCGAGTCCGGCGAGCTGACGCTGGAGGCCTCTCTGGCCGCCTTCGAGGAGGGCATTCGTCTGACCCGCGATGCCCAGCGCCGGCTCGATGAGGCCGAGCTCCGGGTGCGCACCCTGACGGAGGGAGCCGAGGGCGGTATGGCCCTGGCGCCCTTCGCTCCGCCCGTGGAGGACGATAGTGAACGCTGAGACTCTGGCGGCCGGACTGGCCGCCGATCGCGCCCGGGTGGATGCCCGGCTGGAAGCGCTGTTCGGCGAGGGAGATGCCGCGGTGCCGCGTCTGGACGCCGCCATGCGCCACGGCGTGCTGGTGGGCGGCAAGCGGCTGCGTCCGGTGCTGGTCTACGCCGCCGGCCGCGCCCTGGGCGCCGAACAGAGCGCTCTGGACTTTCCGGCCATGGCCATCGAGCTGGTGCACGCCTACTCCCTGGTCCACGATGACCTGCCGGCCATGGACGACGACGACCTGCGCCGCGGGCAGCCCACGGTGCACCGCGCCTATGACGAAGCCACCGCCATTCTTGCCGGCGACGCCCTCCAGGCGCTGGCCTTCGAGGTGCTGGCCCGGAACAGCCATTCGCGCCTGCCGGCGATGGTGCGCACCCTGGCCGGGGCCGCCGGCCGCGATGGCATGGTGGCCGGCCAGGCGCTGGACCTGGCCGCGGTTGGGGGGCACCCCGACGTCTGCGCGCTGGCCACCATGCACGGCCACAAGACCGGCGCGCTGATCCGCGCCGCGGTGCGCCTGGGCGGGCTGGTCGCCGTGGCCGAGGATGACCCGCGCCTGGACGCCCTGGACGCCTATGCACGCGCCATCGGCCTGGCCTTCCAGATCCATGACGATGTCCTCGATGTTACCGGCGACACCGCGACTCTGGGCAAGGTGTCCGGGGCCGATGCCGCCCGCGACAAGCCCACCTATCCGGCCCTGCTGGGCCTTGAAGGCGCTCGCGCTCGTGCGGCAGAGCTGGTGGAGAACGCCGTGGCTGCCCTCGCCCCGCTGGGTGACGGTGCCGCTCCCCTGACAGCCCTGGCCCGCTACATGATCGAGCGCGACCACTGATACGACAGATGAGCCCATGAAGCTGTTCGACGAGATTCCCGCCGAGCGTCCGGCCACGCCGCTGCTCGACACCCTGGACACCCCGGCCGCGCTGCGCGCCATGTCCACCGCTCAGCTGGTGCAGGTAGCCGACGAGCTGCGCGCCTACCTGCTCTACAGCGTGGGGGTCTCCGGAGGGCACTTCGGCGCCGGCCTCGGCGTCGTGGAGCTTACCGTGGCGCTGCATCAGGCGCTGGAGACGCCCTACGACCGCCTGGTATGGGACGTGGGGCACCAGGCCTATCCCCACAAGATTCTCACCGGGCGTCGCGAGGGGATGCCGAGTATCCGCCACTACGGCGGCCTGGCTGCCTTCCCGCGCCGCGCCGAGTCGGAGTACGACACTTTCGGCGTGGGCCACTCGAGCACCTCCATCTCCGCCGCCCTGGGCATGGCCCTGGCCGCGCGTGCCCGGGGCGAGAAGCGGCGCAGCTGCGCGGTGATCGGCGACGGCGCCCTCACCGCGGGCATGGCCTTCGAGGCCCTGGCCCATGCCGGCCACGTGGATGCCAACCTGCTGGTGGTGCTCAACGACAACGAGATGTCGATCTCGGAGAACGTCGGCGGCATCGCCAGCTACCTGGCCCGGATCCTGGTCAGCAAGCCCTACACCACCATGCGCGAGGGCGGCAAGAAGGTGCTCTCCCACCTGCCCGGGGCGCTGGAGCTGGCGCGGCGCACCGAGGAGCACATGAAGGGCATGATCAGCCCCGCTACCCTCTTCGAGGAGATGGGCTTCAACTATATCGGCCCCATCGACGGCCATGACCTGCCGCTGCTGGTGCAGACGCTGGGCAACATGCGCGATCTCGACGGCCCGCAGTTCCTGCACGTGAGGACCCGCAAGGGGCGCGGTTTCCTGCCCGCCGAGGCCGACCCCATCGGCTACCACGCCATCACCAAGCTGGAGAAGGGCGACGAGGCCCCACCGCTCGTCCCGCCCGTGCCCAAGAAAAAGGTGCCGAAGTACTGCAACGTCTTCGGCGACTGGCTTTGCGACATGGCGGCCGCCGATGCGCGGCTGCTCGGCATCACCCCGGCGATGCGAGAGGGCTCCGACCTGATCCGCTTCTCCCGGGAGTATCCCGAGCGCTACTTCGACGTGGCCATCGCCGAGCAGCACGCGGTGACCCTGGCCGCCGGCATGGCCTGCGAGGGCATGAAGCCGGTGGTGGCGATCTACTCCACCTTCCTGCAGCGCGGCTATGATCAGCTGATTCACGATGTGGCGGTACAGGACCTCGATGTGACCTTCGCCATCGACCGCGCCGGCCTGGTGGGGGAGGACGGCCCCACCCACCACGGCAGCCTGGACCTCGCCTATCTGCGCTGCGTGCCGGGCCTGGTGGTGCTGGCCCCCGCCGACGAGGCGGAGTGCCGCGCCATGCTCAGCGCCGCCTACCACTATCCCGGCCCTGCCGCGGTGCGCTACCCCCGCGGCAGCGGCCCGGGTGTCACGATCCCCACCCACCTCGAGCCGATGCCGATCGGCCAGGCCGAGACCCGCCGCGAGTGCGGCGCCGAGGCGGGGCGGCGGGTGGTCCTGCTGGCCTTCGGCAGCCTCAATACGCCGGCCGCCGAGGTGGCCGAGAACCTCGATGCCGGTCACGTCAATATGCGTTCGGTGAAGCCGCTGGATCGGGAGGCCATCCTCGCGGCGGCCGCCGGCCACGATCTGCTGGTGACCCTGGAGGAGAACGTGGTGGCCGGCGGTGCCGGCAGCGCGGTCAATGAGCTGCTGGCCGCCGAGGGCGTGCAGGTGGCGATGCTCAACCTGGGGCTGCCCGACGCCTTCGTCGAGCATGGCAAACCCGCCGAGCTGCTCGCCGAGAGCGGCCTGGACGCCGCGGGGATCGAGGCGGCGATCCGAACTCGGCTGGACGCCTAGGAGCCTGCTGCCAACCAGAAGGGGCCTTCCATCGGGAAGGCCCCTTTCACTTTCGGCGGTCGCCGAAGGCTCACTCCTTGCGCTCGATATCCACGTCGCTGGCCTGGGTGAAGTCCCCCAGCGCCATCATGTGGCCGAGCTTGCCGGCCTTGGTGGAGAGATACTGCTCGTTGTGGGGGTTGAGACCGGTGGTCAGGGAGACGCGTTCGACGACATTGATGCCGGCGTCGGTCAGGGCATCGACCTTGCGGGGGTTGTTGGTCATCAGGCGCAGGGCGGCGATGCCCAGGTGCGCAAGCATCGGTACGCAGAGATCGTAGCGGCGCAGGTCGGCGCCGAAGCCCAGCTGCTCGTTGGCCTCCACGGTGTCGGCCCCCTGATCCTGGAGGTGGTAGGCGCGGATCTTGTTGAGCAGGCCGATGCCGCGGCCCTCCTGGCGCAGGTAGAAGAGCACGCCGCGACCCTCGTCGGCGATGCGCTTGAGCGCCTCCTGCAGCTGATAGCCACAGTCGCAGCGCATGGAGAAGAGCGCGTCGCCGGTCAGGCACTCGGAGTGGACCCGTCCCAGCACCGGCTCACCGTCGGCCACGTTGCCCAGCGTCAGGGCGATATGGTCCTTGCCGGTGGCCTCGTCCTCGAAGCCATGCATGGTGAAGGTGGCCCAGGGGGTGGGCAGCCGGGAGGCGGCGATGAAGCGAATCGTCACGGAGTACCTCGGTGTCAGGCCCTTCTTGGTACACGGCAGGGCGGTGCCGGCGAGTGGAGGGCCATTCTAGCAGGAAGCCGAGCGCGGCTCACGACCGCAGCCTCGCGGTCGTCAATCGGGTACAATACGGCCCACACTTCCCGTGGATGACCGCCTGCATGGAACTCAAGAACGATCGCTTTCTGCGCGCCCTGGCGCGTCAGCCTGTGGACCGCACCCCGGTGTGGATGATGCGCCAGGCAGGCCGCTACCTGCCGGAGTACCGCGCCAGCCGAGCCGAGGCCGGCGATTTCATGAGCCTGTGTCGCAATCAGGAGCTGGCCTGTGAGGTGACCCTCCAGCCCCTGGAGCGCTATCCGCTGGACGCGGCGATCCTCTTTTCGGATATTCTCACCATCCCCGATGCCATGGGGCTGGGGCTCTATTTCGAGACCGGCGAGGGACCGAAATTCCGCAAGCCGGTGCGTACCGCGGCCGAGGTCGAAGCGCTCAAGGCGCCGGATGCCGAGCGCGATCTGGACTACGTGATGCGCGCGGTCTCCACCATCCGCCGCGAGCTCAACGGCCGGGTGCCGCTGATCGGCTTCTCCGGCAGCCCCTGGACGCTGGCCACCTACATGGTGGAGGGCAGCTCCAGCAAGGACTTCCGCCACGTCAAGACGATGCTCTATGACACGCCCAGCGTGATGCATGACCTGCTCGACACCCTGGCCACGGCGGTCACCGACTACCTCAACGCCCAGATCCGCGCCGGCGCCCAGGCGGTGCAGATTTTCGACACCTGGGGCGGCGCGCTTTCCACGCCGGCCTACCGCGAGTTCTCGCTGCGCTACATGGAGCAGATCGTCGCCGGCCTGATTCGCGAGCACGACGGCCGTCGCGTGCCGGTGATCCTGTTCACCAAGAACGGGGGGCAGTGGCTCGAAGACATCGCCCTGGCGGGCGCCGACGCCGTGGGCCTGGACTGGTCCACCGAGCTCTCCAGCGCCCGTGCCCGGATCGGCCACAAGGTGGCGCTGCAGGGCAATCTGGATCCCAACGTGCTGTTCGCCCGCCCCGCGGCGATCCGTGCCGAGGTGGCCCGCATCCTCGAGAGCTATGGCGAAGGCCCCGGCCATGTGTTCAACCTGGGCCACGGCATCAGCCAGTTCACCAACCCGGACAGCGTCACGGCCTTCATGGAGGCGCTGCACGAGCTGAGCCCGGCCTATCACCGCCGGATCCAGCATGGCTGAGTCGCCCCGGCTCGACTGGCTCCGACGCCTGCACGACCAGCGCCGCCTGTGGGCGGCGCTGGCCGTTGTGGGGGCCCTGGCCATCGCCGTCGGCAGCCTGACCCCGGGCAGCCAGATGCCCTCGAACCTGCCCTGGGACAAGCTCAACCACTTCGTCGGCTACGCCGGCCTTGCGGGGCTGGTCGGCCTGGCCGGGGTGCGCCTGCCGCGCGCCTTTCTGATCGCCGTGCTCTACGGCATCGCCGTCGAATACGCCCAGATTCCGGTGCCGGGCCGCAGCGGCGGCGAATGGGCCGACATCCTCGCCAATACCCTGGGGGCCGCCTTTGCCGTGGTGCTGCTGGCCGGCCTGCGCAGAGGGCTGGCCCAGCGCTGAAGGCGCTTGCCCTGCGCTGGCGCCTTTCGCCTCAGAAGCGGGGCTCCCGGTCAGGGGTGCTCCCCGCCTGTGGCTCGGCCAGGTCCAGCGAGGGCTCGCGGGCGGCCTGCCGGGAGCGCAGCGGTTCGGCCGGTCGGCGGACACGGGGGCTGCCCACCTCGCTGTCGTCGGGGTCCAGCGCCCGGGCGTCGCTGGTCCAGGCGGCACTGGGGTCATGGACCGCCGGGCGGCGCTCGTAGGAGCGGGTGATCACCGGGCCGGCCCCCATGCTGCCGGCCAGGTGATGAGGCAGCAGCCACAGCTCGGCGAGCAGGCGCAGGGCCACCGCGGCCAGCAGCCAGAGGCCCCCGCCGAGTGCCAGCGGAGGCCAGGCCTCGGGCCACGTCAGCGGGGCGAGCCAGGGGGTCCGGGGTGCCAGCCAGAGGGCAGCGCCGGCCGCCAGGCCTAGCTGCAGCAGCAGGTGGCAGGCGATCAGGGTGCCGCGTGACAGCGGGCGGCGGGGAAACAGGAACTGTCGCATCGGGCTCCTCCCGGTGGCTTGTCGTCAGCGTTGCAGCGCACCGACATCCCTGCCGGCCAGGCTCGGATGCTACCCCAGATTCGGTTGGCATGCAGTTGTCGGTGTCGCCGCTGCGCCACGGGTTGACCAACCCTGAGCGGCTTGCCACTGTTGAGTGAGCAGTGCTGCCGGGGGTAACGCCCTCGGTATCCGATGAACCTGCATCAAGGAGTGGCTATGACGACGTATATCGTGGTGGCAGACGCAGCCCGGGCGCGGATCTTCACCCGCGACGCGCTCAAGCTGGTCGAGCAGGACAGCCTGGTGCATGCGGCCAGCCGGCTGCATGAGGGCGACCTGGTGACAGACCGCGGTGCCGACGTGCACGAATCGACGTCGACGACGTCGCGCTCCTCCGGCGGTGAAAGCACCGCCCGTACCCATGAGGAGATGATCTTTGCCAAGGAGGTGGCCGAGCGCATCTATCGAGCCCGGGTCGACAACACCATGAAGAAGCTGATTCTGGTGGCGCCGCCGCGCTTCCTGGGCCAGCTGCGCGACAAGCTCGACGGCCCCACGAGCAAGCTGGTCATCCACTCCCTCTCCAAGGACCTCTCCAAGGCCAGCCTCGAGGATATTCAGGAGGCGGTCAGCGACATGCGCTGACGCCGTGCACGGCACTTGCGGCGCGGAGAGGGCCCGGCAGAGATGCCGGGCCCTCTCGCGTGCGCGGCTAGGGCACCGGAGGCAGGGCGATCTGATCGCTGCGGGTGATCCCCTCGGTCATCTGCCGGCAGAGCTTGAGGAACTCGCGCATGCCGGTGGCCAGGTACTTGTGCCGATGCCAGATGAAGGCGAACTGGCGGCTCAGGTCCAGCTCCGGGGTGGGGATGGACACCAGGCTGCCCCGGCGGAAGGCGTCGCGAAGGGCCAGCTTCGACACGCAGCCGATCCCCAGCCCCGACTCCACCGCGCGCTTGATGCCTTCGGTATGCTCCAGCTCCAGCAGAATGTTGAAGCGCCCACGGCGGTGGCGAGCGGCCTGCTCCAGGGTGAGGCGGGTGCCCGAGCCCTCCTCGCGCATGATCCAGGCCTCGCGCAGCAGCCTCTCCAGCGCCACCGGGCCGGCTCCCGCCAGCGGATGGTTCGGTGAGCAGAACACCGCCAGATCGTCCTCCACCCAGGGCTGGGTGACGATATCCTCCGCCTCGCAGTGACCCTCGATCAGGCCCAGGTCCAGCTCGTGGTGGCGCACTCCCTCGATGATGGCCCGGGTATTGCGCACCGCCAGACGCACCCGGCTGCCGGGGAAGCGCTGCATGAAATCGCCGATCAGCAGGGTGGCCAGGTAGTTGCCGATGGTCAGGGTGGCGCCCACGTCCAGGGTGCCGATGCCCTGGCGGCCACGCAGCAGCTCCTCGACCTCCTCGGCCCGGTCGAGCAGGGCCACCGCCTTGGGCAGCAGTTGGAATCCCAGGGCGTTGAGCTTCAGGCGCTTGCCGATGCGATCCAGCAGCTGGCAGTCGAACTGGCGCTCCAGCTCGCCCAGGGCGGTGCTGGCCGCAGACTGGGAGAGTGACAGGGCCCGGGCGGCCCGAGAGACGCTCTCGTGCTGGGCCACGGCGACGAAGACTTCCAGCTGGCGCAGGGTGAATCGCATGGCGCAGGGCTCCGGTGATCTATATCAAAGTCATGAATAAGGGTTATCCATACAATCCATTTAACAGATAACGCGACATCTCTTAGAATTCAATGTAAATATTATCCTGTCATTCATTCCTTTTGAGAATATAACCCCTTGCGGGACCACAAGGAGCCGGCATGAGCAAGTTTGCCCTGGAAGAGGTGCTCAGCGTCCATCACTGGAACGACACCCTGTTCAGCTTTCGCACCACTCGCGAGCGCAGTCTGCGCTTCAAGAACGGTCAGTTCGTGATGATCGGCCTCGAGGTGGGCGGCAAGCCGCTGATGCGTGCCTACTCCATCGCCAGCCCCAACTACGAGGACCATCTCGAGTTCTTCAGCATCAAGGTGCCGGACGGACCGCTCACCTCGCGGCTGCAGCACCTCAAGGTAGGCGATCAGATCATGGTAAGCCGCAAGCCGACCGGCACCCTGGTCACCGATGACCTGCTGCCTGGCCGCCATCTCTATTTTCTCTCCACGGGCACCGGGCTGGCCCCCTTCATGAGCCTGATCCAGGACCCGGAAGTCTACGAGCGCTTCGAGAAGGTGGTGCTGGTGCACGGCGTGCGCAACGTCAGCGAGCTGGCCTATGCCGACTTCATCCGGAAGGAGCTGCCGGCCCACGAGTACCTGGGCGAGGAGATCGCCGAGAAACTGCTCTACTACCCCACGGTGACCCGGGAGGCGTTCCACACCACGGGGCGCCTGACCGACCATATCCGCAGCGGCAAGCTGTTCGAGGACCTCGGTCTGCCGCCCATGGATCCCAGGCAGGATCGCGCCATGATCTGCGGCAGCCCCGC
>LFCJ01000331.1_pt1 | contig 28574 bp, 29 predicted proteins | sample 643141 | NCBI WGS metagenome assembly LFCJ01 (sample SAMN03766243, study PRJNA286221) | soda lake metagenome | biome: soda lake; feature: Kulunda steppe; material: water; isolation source: sample B1-Br-g2 brine of Lake Bitter-1 | place: Russia: Kulunda steppe | collected 2010-07
ACGCACTGGCCACGCTGCTATCGATTCAACGGGGTTTGACCGTGACCAGCCCTCACGCCACTACGCCAACCGCACCAACTACCGCGTTCGAGCACTGAAAGTCACTGCTCTCGTGGATGTTGAAACGTTGTACATCACCGATATCCACTCGACTACGAGCAGGAAACACGATATGAAGATCGGCCCGCAGGTCGCCCGGCGCAATACCAGCGACCTGCGGAGCCTCGCAGCTGACCGTGGCTATGATGCGAAAACCTTCCGCGACGAACTCCGTGAGAATGGCATTCAACCGCTGATCAAACACCGGATCATGAATCCACTCGATCACGCTCACAACGTCCGGATGGACAGTGATCGCAACCACCAGCGCTCGATATCTAAAACCGTCTTCTCATCGATCAAACGAACGCTCGGCGCTGCCGTGCGTGCGCGAAGCTGGTGATTCCGGGAAATGCTGCTCAAAGCCACCGTCTACAACCTTCGGCGGAGCGTCCGATATCCGTGAAATCAACCGCCGTGTACCGAAACTACAGAGCCCATATAATCAATCCAGGTCACGAACCAGCAGCTGACCAGTGAGAGTTGCCCGTGCGAATTTGGTTTTCCCTTCAGACCAGGTTTCGATCGCGTTTTCGTTAGCGAGTGCGGTGACGTGCCGTGTGACCGTACTTTTGGAAGAACCAGTCAGATCGGTTAGTTCGGGGATAGAGATTCCACCTTCCGCGTCGACGATCGTTAAAAGCGTCGGTGCAGTGGTCTCCTGAATCGTTGCCGTCAGCTGAGGAAGGTCCCATTCTCGAACTCCACCGTCAAGATCACTAAAGAAGACCACAGCAGAAAGCAATTGAACATGTGTCGTTGCAGCGATCGTAAACGGAAGCAACACATCACGTGCACCACCACCAAGCGAAACGATCCGATCGCCGTTCGCTGCCCGGATTAAATCACTGCATTCGAGAACAGCTGTTGAAAAATCGTCGTGCGTTATTTGCTCCGTCCTGAGAGAGATATCCGGTTCGATTTCTTGAAGGAGTCGTTCAACGTCTCCAATAGCTTCTTTCGCCCGTGAATCTGGTTCCTGAGTTGGTCTAATAAGCACCACTTCATCACCCGTGTCGATTCCACGACTCAATAGTGGTCGCGTGACGCTGGTACTATTGAATCCGATCGCAGTGAGATACGTCCGCATTATCGGGGTATCGAGGAGGCCCATGAAAATAGTATCGTTGCATGGTATTGAAATCCAGAGGAACACCGTTTTGATTGCATGAAATCGAAATCATCCCACTTCTGCGAAACATTAATATGATGGTAGAATAACTGTTCGTACATACCTGATGATCGAGCAAGAACGTCAGCAAGCAAACACACTGCGGCAGGTGGAGATAGAAGTCCATCCAACCACCCGATTTCCAGTACCTGTATCTGATGGATACTCAGTTTATTCGGCATTACTGGGCGTTCTTGAAGATGCTGACACCGATGTGAGCGCACATATTCACGACTCACCACTGGGAAGTCTCCACAGCAGCGGGCTGCAGGGTGTCTTTGCTGGTAGTGATCGGGACTACCACAAAACGCTCTGTCCAAACGAGACCTACCAACTTCGCCTCGGCATCATTGACCCGGCAGACACGGAGATCTTTCAGGCATTGGTCACCGCACTGGTACTGGAAAACGAGTCAATCGAGCTGAGCCACGGCGAATTACAGGTCGATCGATTCGAGAGTTCGAACACGACCCACGGGGAGTTGCTGAACGAGGCGGGGTCGATAGCTGATCCGACGATCGAGCTGTCGTTTCAGACTGCGACCTGTATCGAAGACGCTGGCGAGATTACGACCATGTTTCCACACAGAGGGGCCGTATTCGCCTCGCTGGCCGGGAAATGGAACCGATCTGCCCCTGATGATCTTGCGATCGATCTGAGCAGGGAGGCGATCGAACGGAATGTAATCGCAAAACCGATCGCGCGCACGTACAAGACGCATTCGGTGCTGGTCAATCGCGTTAAGAACGAGGATGGAGAGACGCGGAATCTCTTCCGGCAAGGGTTCACTGGCGAGTGTGCCTACGAGTTCAAGGGTGCGAGTGAATCCGTCCAGAACGCCGTGACAGCACTCGGGTTGTTTGCCGAGTATAGTGGTGTCGGGAGTGCTGTGGCTCGAGGGTGCGGTTCAGTGGAGGTTGAAATAAAATGAGAGAATCCCTATTTGGGTTTTCGAAAGGGTACTCACAAAGTACCGCTAGTTTCAATCCCGTCTTGGGGCTCTCTGATCGGAGTCAATCACTATTATACAAAAACCTACTGGAATTGACTCTCGAAGTCTCTTACTCACCAAGTACGCTACACCCTAAACTTATGTCGCTAGAAGATATACCAGATAATATGCCGCTCGACAAGCGCGTTAGTCATACAGAGCTCGTTGTCAAAGATTGCTGCCAAGCTAAGAAATCTCCAATGCATGACGATTGGTTTGGTACAGTCGAAATCCAAGGAGATATTTACCCCTTCCAAACTGACCTCGGTGAGTTAGAAATAAATGAAAAATACCACATCATATATGAACTGATTGAAACTAGAACAGGAGAACCGGGGATTAAAATCCACGATATGATAGCATGAATACGGAAGCTGCTCGTGACGCTCACGAAACCATCGTCGGGAGTACAGACCTCTATGCGAACGTCATTGACGCTGCTGGCCAGTACGATGCGAAAGTCGATTCGAGTGCGAATTGCTCGTTAGCAGCCCATATACTTAATGCAGTCACGGTCGGCGTGAACGCGTTCGTGTATGAGGCCGTCGGCGAAGACGAAGACCTGTACGAGGACTACGGGGAAGACGTGAAGGTTCTCGCTGCTGCACTCGCGCTCCATGACACGGACAAGTTCGTTCGCGAGGCGTACGGAGTCAACGTTGAAGACAATACCAGCGAAACGTTCGAGTGGTATTTTGATCCGGAACCCGACGAAAATGGAGACCAACGAGACGGCGATCCGTTCGGTATCGAAAAGTTTCTCGGCGAAGGATACCGAGAGGACCTCCAGTACCTCGTCCAGCGAACTGAAATCAGAGAAAACAGTTCCGAACTGCGCGGACTCGACACCGAGTTTCGAGGACTCGAGCGCTACTGCCGAATCGGTGATAGTGTAGCATCAGTCGCACTGAAGCGAGGTTCAGAGGGCGTCTATGAACAAATCTGTACGCTGATAGGCCAAGACAATGTCCAGCGAATCGAGTTCACCCAACTCGAACAGCCGATCCTGAACGACACACTGCTGGGGACTGCGAAAGAAGTCATCGCGGGTGAAACAGGTGGAGAGACGTATGGCGTTGTAATCGGCAGCTCGCCGGATTCGATCGTCTATCTCGGTGAGCCGATTGATCGGTCAACATTGGAACAGGCAGTCGCCGAGCGGGTTCCGGACCGAATTAGTGCTGAGTTCCAATTTGAATGTAAACTCAATTGGAACTCGTTTGGGTATGACATTCTCGCAGAGGTCAGCATCCCTATCGAAGAAAAGGAACAAAAAATTGCCAATGCGTTCAGAGATCTGCTGAGCCGAGGATCTGCGGGCGTTGAAGGCTTTGAACACATTCCTGACGAATTCGATCAGTATTTCCCAGTGCTTGCCCGGGCGGTGTACGTCAATGGGACATCAGAATACGCTGACCCAGCAGTACAGGACGCATACGACCGTATAAAAGAAGAGCAGGGCGTTCAGAAAATTAAGCTCCACTTCGTCGCATATCTCGTCGACAACTTCAAATCTCACAGAGAGTTCCTCGATGATTTTGCCGACGAAGTTCGTCCAGAGTTGCATCAGGATATCGAACCAGAGACTGATGCAATCGGCACCGTTGTCGATCGTTTTTTCGACGGTCGAATCGGCCCTGATCTCGGGTCGAAAGATGAGATGTGCTTCCTGTGTGGTGCCGAGACGGACACGAAGTACCAGAAGGGACTGAGTGGAATCTATCGAACCCAAGAGTACTCGCGTCGTGTACCCCCGCATGCGAAGTACAAGTCCATCTGTGAGGTGTGCAATCTCGAATACGCGCTCCTGTCGTCGGTGTGTGAAGCACATGACGTAAGCACTAACAACAGCCTCGAGATTGCCTACTTCTACTTCGATGAGTTCCTCGGCGATGTTAGTCTGCGGAGCGGTCGCGTTGGAAACATCGTCCAGGGCGATGGCGACGAGCTGGACGACCCGGAAGTAACAAGCAATCTCATCCAGCCGCAGTACTTCCTCCAGCCGCTCTACGTGTTGAACGAAAATCACCGCATGGCGGTGGTTCGGCAGGTAATGCAAGCCGCCCAAGAATCCGGGATGAAGGTGGTCATCGGACGACCGTTTACGCGCTTCGATGGCGCGGATGCGGTCTTCGCTGACGAGGAGACCACCCGACCACAAGAACTCCTCGGGCTGGACGAAGCCGAACGGTTCGGACCGCTCCCGTCGTTTATTACCAACGACCGAACGGACTCACACCTTCGGCGCGCACTCCAGCTATTCAAAATCATGAGCATGGTTGGACAGGATGCCAACATGAGCAATCCGTATCTCCAACTCGACCGCGATACGTTCCACAGTATCGCCAACTTCGCCGTTGTACACCACGATCAAGCAGTCCGACTCGACGACCTCAAAAAGTACTTCGAAACCTATCATGAAACAGAACTCATGGAAATGAAAATCGTCGCCGAGAGAGGCGTCAACCTCTTCGGCAAACAGTTCGACAGCAAGTATAAAAAGACCAAAATTTTCCGCGAGGCACTCGATGCGTTCCTCAGCGGGAAGAACCAACAAATGGACGACGACCGACTTGTCGACTACGTCGAGAGTCAGGTGTACGCTGCCGCCGACCGGGAGGACTACGCCGGCAACGCGACACCAGAAGAAGCGCAGGCGTTCGTTGAGGCGATCCGTACCTATCTCGTCGAAAACGACCTTTATGAGTTGAAAAAACTCTCCGACTGGGAGAACGCGCTCGTCAACTCGTACTACTACGCATACGAACAAATTCTCTACTCCGACAAATGACACTCCAATACCCAATCACTGGCCTCGAAGAATCGTTCGAAATCTACCGCAAACGCAAGCCCTCTGTCACACTCGTCGTCAAGCGAAACGTGACAGAGCCAACGCTGTTCCGAAACTCCAGTCATGACCGCGCCGAAACCCAAGAGTTCGGCGACAAACTGCATGCCCAAGTCAACGGGGAGAAGTTCACCAGCAAGGAACGGCTGACTGGACTGGCGCTCCTTCGACAGCTCGATGAGGAACTCGTCGACGATGAGTATGCCTACAACGAACCCATCGATCTCGAAGGCTCACTGAACGTCGGGACACTGACCTATGGACTGGCGGGGACTGGCGACCAAGACTTTGCGATTAAATCACGGGTCGTTGAGGGCTACACATATACAACCGAGGAGTATGACCTGATGAACAAGGAAACCCGAAACGCGGTCTACGAATCCGGAACGATGCGAAACGACGATGGCGACCAGTCCGAAGCCCTCTTCGATTTCGTGAAAGTCCAACCCGGCAACGACCTCGTTCATTTTGTCACCCTCGAAGCAGCAACCGGTCCGATGCTCCTCTATACGCTTCACAACATCCTCAACACCGGAAAATACGGAGCCCGCGAAACGCGAACCGGACGAAACATCCGAAACGAGATTCTCGGTGTCGTCCTCGGAGATCACGATACATCGCTGTCGACTGGCGAACTCCTGTTAGAGTACCACGATGAGGGTAGCGACCTCGAAGCCAGTATCGGGGAATACATCTCAGCTGTCCAGCGGACGGATTGGGAAGTGTATGGTGAGATCGATGGAGCAGACCCATTCCCTGAATGGTTCGAACGGCTGGAGGCAATCGCCAGCCGGGAGGAAAGCGACGCCGACGAGGTGCTCCGCGAGGAGTTTGCGGAGCTGATGGACGCCGCAACAGACGTGTTTATTGGTGATGATTGAACAGACCTTCGAGGCAACGTTGTACGCGCCGCTCTTCTACTCCAGTTCGGAGGGCCGCGCAATACGAACACAGCCGACGCTGTCGTCGACAGCACTGATGCACGCCCTCGGCTACCGGTATTTCGAACTGGAAAAGCGGTATGCTGAGTTCGGTGACGAAGCAACTACAGCAGACTACTCACACCTCAGAGAACAACCGTTCTTTGTCACCGATATGCGCCCCATCGCTGTCGAAACCGATGAACGAACATTCCGCAGTACGGATTATCGTTCTGAACGTCACTTCACAACCAACGACACGGACATCGCAAATCAAGTTTCGGGGTCGAAATCGGTTCCTGAAATCCTTGAAAAATCAGGGGCAGCATACCAGACGATCCGAAACTATATTGGGATCACTCCGGGATCGACGTTCGAATTCACCGTTTGGAGCGAGACGGAGCTTCCAGAACACCCCTTCTTCCGAATGGGGATTAAGCAAACCGGCGAGTTCCGCGCAGAACCGGCTGAACTGGATACACTGGTACTTAACAAATACCTGCTCTCGGAGGTATACGAGCTCTCTGATGAGTTGCTGACCGATCTCGTCGAACACAGTCAGGGGTTCAAGCGTGGGAATGATCCACGGCTACAGCACTTCGTTAGTGTTGACCCCGAATTTGTCCGTGAACGGGTGCTTCCGGAGGTGTTCGTATGACCGAATTCGAGGTTGCTGGCGCAAGTCTTGCGACAGAACCACCGGAACCGGCACTCGAAGACCGCGGATTCGAATACGCCCGTGCGTTCCAGAACCGCGTTATCGAGTGGATTCACGACGGTATAGATCCTGTATCGGCTGTTCGTGCGCCCACGGGAGCGGGCAAAACCGCAACCTTCTACGAACTCATCAACTCGCGGGATATGACCCTCCTCGTATATCCGACAAACGCGCTCCTCCGGCAGCAACGAGAGCGGTTTGAGGACGACGATGTTGATGTCGCTGTCCTCAACGCGAATACGTTGGATGGACACGGACATGAGCGAACAGAAGAACTGATCAGCTTCGTCAATAAGTATGCGGCAGATTATGATGCGGTTCTCACCAATCCCGACATCCTGCAGGCAGCTATTCAGGATATGTACATCGGAAGCGATCCGATGCGGTTTTTCAACAAGTTCAATGCGATTGTCTACGACGAATTCCACTTCTATGGGGCCCTATCAGCAAGTGGCTTGCTGTTGCAAATTAAAATCATCGCCGAACGACACTCCGATCCAAAGATACTGCTTGCATCTGCAACGCCGAACGAAGAGTTTGTCGAGTTCCTGCACGAACGAGTCGGATTGACTGTTCAGGACATCAATGCTAATTACGATCCAGATGGCGATCAGTTTCGGCACCGAATGGTCGTCCGTCGACACGAAGACAGGAAGATACTCGACTATCGAAACGAGATCGCCGCAGATCTCAAAGAGAAAGTCGACGCAGTCGGCGACTACGACAACCCAGCGGTCGTCCTCGTGTTCAACAGCGCGAAGGATAGCAACGATTTCCATGATTTCCTCTACTACGAGTATCCGACCGTTTTCGAGCACACGGCCAAGGACAACGGGTTCGATACGAACGACGAGGGAGCCGATCTCGACGAAACGGAGTTCTACATTCTGAATACGACAAGCAAGGGTGAAGTCGGACTCGATTACGATGTGACGACGCTGTATATGGAAAAACCATTCACCGCGAGTGCGTTTCTCCAGCGATTCGGACGAGCCGGTCGCCAGTCAGAAGCGACTGTCAACATTTACGGCCTCGGACAAGGTCCGTGGGGCGAGAATGTTGGATTCCTAGCCTTTGCAGAACAGATATATGAGGGTCTGGAGTCGACACAAATGAATCAAAAGTGGTTAGCTGACCTCGTCGGTTTCCGGGCAGCCTACGCAATTTCAGAGCGTGAGAAAGGTTCGAACTGGTTCAACCAGGAGTTGCGAGAGGATTTCGAGACGAACATCGACAAGTTCGATCAGTGGTACGGATTTATTCAGGCCGTCAACGGCGAGCACGGGAAAATAAAAGACGGGTTCGGGCCCGGAAAGTACCAACAGAGCGCTCCCGAAGCGAAACTGCTGGAGTTCACCAAACAGTGTTTCAAAACCTTCCGGGGTCTTCGTGGGCAGTCTCTGTCGGCGTCGATCAAATATCCTCGTGGAGATCGACTCGGTGTCACGACATATGATCTCTCGACGACGCTTCGCAACTACGATATCGTCGACGTTGATGACGATGATATTCTGGTCATGGGACCATCGAGTAACGATATTCTCTCAACCGTCACAGCACGTCTCCCGGCATACGAAACAGAGCCGACTCGGTATGATCAATCGACGACAAAAATTGAGCGGTTGCTCCAGACAAAGATTCATCGGCATATCGATGAGGCAGAGTTAAAAAACGAGTTCGAGGTGTCGACAGAGCTGTTGCACCGCTTTTTCCGAATTATCCGGATCGTTGATGCGACCATCCCGTCCCGCATTACGACCTCCGAGTACGACATCAAAATTGACATTGACTCCAGTGGCCCACCAAAAATCGATGTCCAGCCGCGTCAAATATGACTGATGATTTAATCAACGTCGCTGACCTCAACCAATTTTCGTACTGTCCACGGCGGTACTGGTATCTACATTTCTATGATACCCAAGGCCGTAACTACGAGCGGATTGATGGCAAAACAAAGCACGAAAACCAGTCGACACGAGGCAACTGGGTCAATGAACTCTACCTCGAATCAGAAACAATCGGGCTGAAAGGGAAAATCGATATCCTCGATCTGGAAGACGGTCAAATCATTCCGGTTGAGAGAAAACGAGCGGAGAGTGGTGACTACTACAAAAGTGATGAGCTACAACTGGCGGGCTACTGTATGCTGCTTGAAGATCATTTAGATCAGCCTGTCCGTCAGGGGGCGATCTACCTCTATGAAACTGATCAACGAATGCACATTCCGATAACTGAATCCCACCGAGAAACAGTTCGAGAACAGGTTGAGGCGATGCGAACGATGTCCGTCGACGACATTCCGCCTCTCACAGACAACCCGAAAAAGTGCGAAGCTTGTTCGGCACGGACGTACTGCATGCCCGAGGAGACAGCCATGCTCGAGCCGGAGAAAGCCCGTGGCACGGGCTGGGAGGAAGAGGTATGAAAGCCACCGAGGGAATGTTCGACGAGTCGGTCATCTACGTCACGAAACAGGGAACACAGGTCCGCACTGACGGTGGCCGGATCGTCGTCTGGGACGTCGACGGTGACGAAGGGCAACTTGGGACTTTCCCCACAGAGAAACTCGACACGATCAACGTCTTCGGCGGCGTCAACTTCTCGACACCGTTCGTCGCTGAGGCAAACGAACACGGGATCATCCTGAATTACTTCACCCAGAATGGGAAATACCGCGGCAGTTTCGTCCCTGAACGAAACACGATCGCCGAGGTCCGGCGGGCACAGTATGCACTCAGCGAGACTGCCGAGATGGCGATCGCGGGTGCGATGATCGCGGGCAAAATTCGAAACTCCCGTACACTGCTCTCTCGGAAAGGCGTCTACGGGACGGATATACTCAAAGACCTCGGCGTACGTGCGACGACCGTTACAACGAAAGACGATCTTCGTGGCGTCGAAGGCGAGGCAGGCGAACGATACTTCAGCCGCCTTGATGAAACCCTGACCGACGGCTGGACGTTCGAGAAACGATCGAAGCGGCCGCCGGAGGACCATATCAACTCACTGCTGTCGTTGACATACGTGTTCATGAAAAACGAGGTTCTAAGCGCGCTTCGACAGTACAACCTGGATCCGTTTCTCGGTGTCCTCCATGCTGATCGGCACGGACGTCCATCACTGGCGCTCGATCTTCAAGAAGAGTTTAGGCCGATCTTCTGTGATGCATTTGTGACACGGCTAGTGAACCGAGGTGTTATGACACACGATGACTTCACGCAGGACAATCATCTGGCCGACGATGCGTTCAAAACGTACTGCTCGAAGTTTGACGATTTCATGCAAGAAGAGTTCACACATCCATACTTCGAGTACACTGTTTCACGACGCAAGGCTGTCAGACAGCAGGCAATTCTATTGCGGAAGGCCATTACGGGCGAACTGGACGACTACCATGCGTTGACGTTCTCAAAATAATCATGCGATTGGCAATTGTCTATGATGTGAGCGACGACGCAAATCGACGCCGTGTCTACCGAACGCTCGAACGCTACGGAGCCTGGCGACAGTACAGTGTCTTCGAAGTGGATGTTACGAAGGCAGAACGGGTAGAACTTGAAGACGAACTCGAGTCACATATCGATCCAGCTGCTGACGATCGAATTCGAATCTACCGTCTCTGTCAGTCCTGCCAAGAGAGCACGACTGATCTCGGAGCCAGCCCGCCTGATGAACAGTCCAATGTTCTCTGAATCAGGCTACATCGACCTTTATTAAGTTACTGTACAGCCCTGGTTGACGTAACCGGAGCTTGGTTTCAGTCTCTTAGAAAGCTTTTTGACCTGTATAACCGTATTTTCACCCCCTGTCGCAGAACACAGAAAACCCAGAACGGGATTGAAACTTCGATCTGACTCGACCCTGATTGTGGCAATAACCGGTCGCAGAACACAGAAAACCCAGAACGGGATTGAAACACGTAACTCTCGGTCGTTTCGGCGTCGCCCTCCGGAAGTCGCAGAACACAGAAAACCCAGAACGGGATTGAAACCCGCCGACTTCGGTACCGGCGCTCATCGCGCCACCGAGTCGCAGAACACAGAAAACCCAGAACGGGATTGAAACAGTCCCCCGACGCCGACGTCGGCGGCCTCGAGGATCGTCGCAGAACACAGAAAACCCAGAACGGGATTGAAACGATCGGGTGGCCCTCGTCGTCCGTCGGGGCCCGCGTCGCAGAACACAGAAAACCCAGAACGGGATTGAAACCTCGAGCAGGTCCGCGTGACGTACGGCCCACGCGGAGGTCGCAGAACACAGAAAACCCAGAACGGGATTGAAACCGGTTGAACAGCTCCGGTGGCCGGCTCATCGCGATCGTCGCAGAACACAGAAAACCCAGAACGGGATTGAAACCGCGCGCCTGCTGTACTCGTCGATGGACGACTTTGAGTCGCAGAACACAGAAAACCCAGAACGGGATTGAAACATCGGCGTAGTGACGGGTGCAATGTTGTGGGCCCTGGGGTCGCAGAACACAGAAAACCCAGAACGGGATTGAAACACAGAGGAACAGGACCTCGAGCCGGGCACGATCGAGTCGCAGAACACAGAAAACCCAGAACGGGATTGAAACGCTCCGGGCGGATCGGCCCACCGCCCATGCCCATGCGTCGCAGAACACAGAAAACCCAGAACGGGATTGAAACAGCATCGTCACTCCCCCATATTGATGATTATACCATGTCGCAGAACACAGAAAACCCAGAACGGGATTGAAACGCTCTGGAGCGGGTCGAGACGCGCGGCTTTACCGTCGCAGAACACAGAAAACCCAGAACGGGATTGAAACTGGGGAACATCGAACTCCCAGACGGCGACGTAACGGTCGCAGAACACAGAAAACCCAGAACGGGATTGAAACCGGTCGTCTTCGAGCAAGTGAGCCATGCTCGCGATCGTCGCAGAACACAGAAAACCCAGAACGGGATTGAAACATGACGACGACCTGAGTTCGGTTCTCCAAACCGCGATGTCGCAGAACACAGAAAACCCAGAACGGGATTGAAACCGTTTGGCTCCGTGTTCGGTGTCGGTATCCTCGCGAGTCGCAGAACACAGAAAACCCAGAACGGGATTGAAACCGTTACTCGATGAGCTGTACCGCTTTCGCTACTTCGGTCGCAGAACACAGAAAACCCAGAACGGGATTGAAACAATCCAACACCGGGGCAACGATTCCAAACCGCTGTCGCAGAACACAGAAAACCCAGAACGGGATTGAAACGATTTCAGCCTCACGTTCGAGGTTCACCGGGATGTTGTCGCAGAACACAGAAAACCCAGAACGGGATTGAAACCCGCAATCGAAACCCCTTGTGCATTCTCCGAAGAATCGTCGCAGAACACAGAAAACCCAGAACGGGATTGAAACCTCCCTACGCGGGCCTTTATGAACGCGAAACCACCGTCGCAGAACACAGAAAACCCAGAACGGGATTGAAACACGTGATGGGTTGCGTCGGGGGTTTCCTCGCGCATCGTCGCAGAACACAGAAAACCCAGAACGGGATTGAAACATTTATCGCTGGCTCTCCGATCCGAGGACAACACAGGCGTCGCAGAACACAGAAAACCCAGAACGGGATTGAAACCAGCTTACCGAGACGTTCGAAATTGTGACGTTCCGGGTCGCAGAACACAGAAAACCCAGAACGGGATTGAAACATCGAGGCGCTATACGGCTCGAACGAGCGCTCCGCGTCGCAGAACACAGAAAACCCAGAACGGGATTGAAACTACAGCTACAAGGGAGCGGATCCCTCGATGTATACCGTCGCAGAACACAGAAAACCCAGAACGGGATTGAAACAACATGCTGTATGGGGATTCGTCCCAAGAGGTGAACGTCGCAGAACACAGAAAACCCAGAACGGGATTGAAACCGTTCGGGAGTTCGAGGAGGCGATACACAACGAGAGGTCGCAGAACACAGAAAACCCAGAACGGGATTGAAACATCTCGAACTCCTCCTCATCCCCGCCACCATCGGTTGTCGCAGAACACAGAAAACCCAGAACGGGATTGAAACAGGACACCATAGACACACGGGGTTGGTGGGGGCTGTCGCAGAACACAGAAAACCCAGAACGGGATTGAAACACGGAGATCGACACGATCACGGCAGAGGGGGACCGTCGCAGAACACAGAAAACCCAGAACGGGATTGAAACGGGTTCGACTCCCTACACGGGCCTGATGGACACCGTCGCAGAACACAGAAAACCCAGAACGGGATTGAAACCTGTTCCTCCGTCACCGCCAACATCCCGTACACCGGTCGCAGAACACAGAAAACCCAGAACGGGATTGAAACATTATTTCACCATCCTCGAAGTAGACCTGACTCTGCGTCGCAGAACACAGAAAACCCAGAACGGGATTGAAACAGTCCATGATAACCAGAGAACGGATTATCTGGGGGGGTCGCAGAACACAGAAAACCCAGAACGGGATTGAAACATGGGCGCTTGCGTTCTTCCAGTGCTCGTAGGGTGGTCGCAGAACACAGAAAACCCAGAACGGGATTGAAACCCTTACGGATTCCTTACATGAATATAGGAGTAGCGGGGTCGCAGAACACAGAAAACCCAGAACGGGATTGAAACGAGGAGGTCCTCCTCGAGCCCGCGCGCGGCGCACTCGTCGCAGAACACAGAAAACCCAGAACGGGATTGAAACGATGTCTTTGAGTGTCATCTCAGGGCAGTGTTCAAGGTCGCAGAACACAGAAAACCCAGAACGGGATTGAAACATCCGTGGCGACTGGGAAGACGCGTGGACGCTGATGTCGCAGAACACAGAAAACCCAGAACGGGATTGAAACGTCCTCTTGTGCGACCTCCTCGTCGCCGTCGAACGGGTCGCAGAACACAGAAAACCCAGAACGGGATTGAAACCGCTCGACAACAACCAGGCGCTCAACGAAAGCCTCGTCGCAGAACACAGAAAACCCAGAACGGGATTGAAACCCAGTGAGTGATACGAATTACAGCCCTGCGGTCGTTCGGTCGCAGAACACAGAAAACCCAGAACGGGATTGAAACGTCGCAATGAGCGGCTACACGCGCGAACAGTTACTGTCGCAGAACACAGAAAACCCAGAACGGGATTGAAACGGGAACATCCCCCGCATTACATCGGCATCGTAACGGTCGCAGAACACAGAAAACCCAGAACGGGATTGAAACGCTTTACGTGACTGTCACGAATACGCTACCATACGGTCGCAGAACACAGAAAACCCAGAACGGGATTGAAACCAGCGGCAACTCGGACCGACCGACCTGTTCGTTCTGGTCGCAGAACACAGAAAACCCAGAACGGGATTGAAACAGCCGGTTGCATACCGCGTGTATGGTTCCGATGAACCGGTCGCAGAACACAGAAAACCCAGAACGGGATTGAAACTATCCATCCGGCTCCCGGCATCCTTCGAGCGTTGCGGTCGCAGAACACAGAAAACCCAGAACGGGATTGAAACACTTCGCAACGGTCGCAGTAGTCGGGATACGGTTCGTCGCAGAACACAGAAAACCCAGAACGGGATTGAAACAGGCCTTTCCAACAGCCAGCATAGACGCCTTTGACACGTCGCAGAACACAGAAAACCCAGAACGGGATTGAAACCTCGCGAGCCCGCCCGCAGTGTCGCCGTGGTCTTCGGTCGCAGAACACAGAAAACCCAGAACGGGATTGAAACCTCATGCCTCCCTTCGAGGCAATCGTGTTCTGGCATGTCGCAGAACACAGAAAACCCAGAACGGGATTGAAACAATATGGTAACGAGAATGAAACGCAATACTGCGCAGGGGTCGCAGAACACAGAAAACCCAGAACGGGATTGAAACAGGCGGCAACAGACGGAGGGAACAATGAGTGAGCAAGTCGCAGAACACAGAAAACCCAGAACGGGATTGAAACACGAGACGAAAATCCGAAACGAGGATATCGCGGCGCGTCGCAGAACACAGAAAACCCAGAACGGGATTGAAACATCCTACACCATGGATGAAAAGCACCGATGCAAAAAGTCGCAGAACACAGAAAACCCAGAACGGGATTGAAACCCGAACAACTCGCCAGAAATCCTCGACCAATTGTCGCAGAACACAGAAAACCCAGAACGGGATTGAAACTTGGGTGCCGTACTCATAGTCATGCGTTAACCGCGTGTCGCAGAACACAGAAAACCCAGAACGGGATTGAAACATGATCTCGTCTAGCTGTTGAACCGCCTGCATCCCGTCGCAGAACACAGAAAACCCAGAACGGGATTGAAACATCGAAGCATGAGAATTGAGAGGTTCAGGGACCGCGTGTCGCAGAACACAGAAAACCCAGAACGGGATTGAAACTCGAGGAAGATCGTCCGATCGTCGGACGCCGTCCCGGTCGCAGAACACAGAAAACCCAGAACGGGATTGAAACTTGTTCTCGATCTGGTCGGCCTGGTCGTCGATCCGCTGTCGCAGAACACAGAAAACCCAGAACGGGATTGAAACCTGACGACGTCCGCCTCGTCGGGGTCGGTCGTGATGTCGCAGAACACAGAAAACCCAGAACGGGATTGAAACGCCCCATACGCCCTCACGATCATTGTCATCTCCGAGTCGCAGAACACAGAAAACCCAGAACGGGATTGAAACAGCATCAAGACGCGCTGGACACTGTGGAGGCGATAAGTCGCAGAACACAGAAAACCCAGAACGGGATTGAAACGCTTTGATCGGTCCGCGATTCATTCGCGCTCACCCGGTCGCAGAACACAGAAAACCCAGAACGGGATTGAAACGTCCTCTTGTGCGACCTCCTCGTCGCCGTCGAACGGGTCGCAGAACACAGAAAACCCAGAACGGGATTGAAACATGAAACCCAGACTGAAGGAGCCGTTGGTCGGCTTGCAGTCGCAGAACACAGAAAACCCAGAACGGGATTGAAACTGTGTCGGAATACTCCAGTTGCGGCGTGGTCACGGGGTCGCAGAACACAGAAAACCCAGAACGGGATTGAAACATCGCGGCCACGCTGTCGACGCTGTGGGCGATCGTCGCAGAACACAGAAAACCCAGAACGGGATTGAAACGAACCAGAGAAGACGGTTTCGGAATACGACCTCCCGTCGCAGAACACAGAAAACCCAGAACGGGATTGAAACACAATGTTTGAGTGGGTTGGAGAGGACAAAGAGTGCAGTCGCAGAACACAGAAAACCCAGAACGGGATTGAAACACGACTACTCGGACGTGGGACTCTGGTGAGGGACCAGTCGCAGAACACAGAAAACCCAGAACGGGATTGAAACCGTGCCCTCGAGCGCCGGGTCTTCCGCGACGTACTGTCGCAGAACACAGAAAACCCAGAACGGGATTGAAACACGACTCGGAGTCGACGGCTGGCGTGGGCGGCGCGGGTCGCAGAACACAGAAAACCCAGAACGGGATTGAAACAGAACGTACCGGCTCTGGTGAATCATACAGTATCGGGTTATAGTGTCTTGCTGTCTTCCTGAGACCGGCCAATTGGTTCGTCACCGCCGGATTCCTCGAGGTTGCAGTCACGATCAGTCCAGCGTGAGTCTCGAGCGACACGATTTCTCACCGCAAGTCGCCATCGCCTAGTGATTCACCAGAGCCGTTTATCTGCAAATCGGAACCCACCCGGCTACGCTTAACCCCACTACCCACGATTCCCCAGCTATGTCTGAAAGGGGGCCCTAGGCGACCGACGAACTAAAAGCTGATCTGGGGGCGCGACTACTCGAGTTGCGGGGCGGCAACGTGAATCGAATGGCGACACGAGTGATCCGAAAGGATCGTTTCGGGTTCGACGTCGTCGCACTTCGAAATCACGGCTACGAGGCACTCGTCTACCTGGAGCGAACCGACGGGAGCACGTCACTCGGTGTGCACACCGTCGCGAGAGATGGGACGATCGCCTTCGAGGACGTGCTGTGGTCTGGCCGAGAGTTGCGGGCGGGGCTCGAGGAACACTGCGACGACTTAGAATAGGTTCACCCGACATACCGGTGATCTCACACCGATCGGCTGGGACAGACACACCCCTCGTTTTCAGTGTAAACGCCTGCTCCTGTAGACTGACAACGAACAGTCGAAAAAAAGCCAGTATATAAAGACGGGCAAACCAAAAACCAATTCCACAGATAGGACAGCTCTATCTCACGAACTACTACTACTACTTTACCTAGACAGTAACTAATATAATAACACGTTCAAGATAATCGGGCTCCAGTTGAATCGGCGGTGGAGACGTTCAGTCCAATACACTGAAAATGAGGGGTGGGGGTGTCACGACAATCTTTCATCCACCGCTCGAAAAATACGCTCTGTCGTTTGAATACTCGAGTTACACTGAAAATCTGGTCGGTGGTTTTATCATCTAGCAATGAGATTCCAGTTCTAGATGCCCAACGATCCGATTCCGACGCCATCGATTGAGGATCTTACCGACGATCCGATGGCGACCGAAAACACGTCTATTTTCAGGCGTCGGGAACTCCTTCGGCCCCAGCACGTCCCACAGAAAGACCGTATCGTTGGTCGTGACAGCGAGATTGAGATCGTGGAGACACTTCTCAAACCGGCGGCGTTCGGTGATCCTCCCGAAAGCGGCTTTCTATTCGGCAAGACGGGAACTGGAAAATCACTCGTCGCAAAACACGTCACCGGTCGTACTCGAGGAATCGCACAGATGCACGACGTCACGCTCGCTGCGGCGTACGTTGATTGCGACCAGTACAACACCGAGACACGAGCTGCGAGACGAATGGCCTTCGAGGTCAGAGATTCGATCGATCCCGACTACTACATTCCAAAAGAGGGCGTAGGGGCGAGTCGATACTACGATTCACTCTGGAATCGGGGCGGCCTACTCAACGACGCCGATGCACTCGTGGTGATCCTCGACGAGATCGACAAACTCGGGTCGGATGCCGCGGAAGTCCTCTCGAAACTTTCCCGATCGGAGGAGGCCGGAAAGACGGGCTGTTACATTTCGGTCGTCGCGATCAGCAACAAGACTGACTACACCGATGCACCCGACGAACGCGTCGCCTCAAGCTTTCAAGACGATCCAATCGTATTTCCGCCGTACGATGCAACTCAACTCGAAGCGATTCTCGAGCGCCGAAGCGACGCCTTCTGCGAGGGCGTGCTCGACGAAGGCGTGCTACCGCTTGCATCGGCACTCGCAGCGCGTGATCACGGCGATGCCCGTCGGGCGCTGGATATCCTCCGCACAGCGGGCAAGCTCGCAGAACGCGACGGAAGCGACTGTGTGATCGAAGAACACGTTCGGACGGCCGACGAGTATAGCGACATCAATCGCTCTGTCCAGGTCATCCGAAATGGGACCCCACACTCTCGTTATGCGTTATTCGCACTTGCGTATCTCACAAAGTCAAAGCTCACAGAGTCGTTTTCGACGGGCGAAGTGTACGACGTGTACCGTGTCGTCGCCAAAGAAGCGTCTGCGGAGTCGTTGAGTCATCAGCGCGTGCTCGACTTGCTGAAGAAATGGACGCTTCCAGAGATTACAGAGAGTCGGCATACGGGTGCTGGTCGCGGCGAGGGGAGTTACCGCGTTCACCGCTTACTCCACGATCCTGATATCGTGATGAGTGCGTGTCTCGAGTCGGACGAATTACAGACGGTGCTCAATGCACTGTCAGCCCGCTCATTTTGAGTTTTACACTGAAAACGAGGGGTGTCTGACGGCTCCATTTTCACTGAAAACGAGGGGTGGGTTCGGCGGATGAATACACTGAAAATGAGGGGTGGGGCCGTTAGACCGTCCGTAAGACCCTCAACTCAGGCCGCCGATTGCTGCCACAGTTCCTTGAGTACGACCTCTCGAATCACGTACTGCGGGGCGTGATCTGATCCGTCGCAATCGATCAGCTCGTAGCGTTCGAACTTCGGTAGCCAATCGGTGAGCGTCCGCCGATTCACCGGGTCGTCGAGGCGCTCACAGAATCACTCGTAAATCGCACCGATCATTGCCGGGCCGACGTCGCTGATTGACTCGAGGATAATCCGTTGCTGGCGAGACAGCGCCGACAGTCGGGAGCGAATGATATCACTCGTGGCATCGGGTTGAGCGCGGTCAATCACGCTGGTTGTGAGTTCCGATTGGCCTTCGATCGTGAGCTTCCGCAGGCTATGGTACAAGAGTGCAATCGCTTTCCGGGCGTCACCCGCCGATCGGTTCGCAATGTACTCGAGATCGGCGTTCGACACCACGCCCGGCTGAATGCCGGTGTTCGATCGTTGCTCGAGGATCGACACGAGTTCGGCGTCACCGTAGCCCGAGAACTGGACTTCCGGCAGCGATTGCACACGCGAGTCCAGACGGGAGTTTTCAGAGTCGAACGCCTGCCACGGGACGTTTGAAATCAAGATCAGCGTGAACGATTCGAACCTGTACAGTTTGTGAACAACGCGGAGATCGTCGAGTTGGTCAGCTTCATACAGCACGACGACGATGGATTCGTTGATTGACCTCTACGCCACCAATTCCGTGGTGAGCGGCGACTCGGGTCGATTCACGACGTCGGGCCGTCGACGGCCGATGCGGTGCTCGAGCGGGTGCGTGAATAGACCGTTACAGCGGAACCGCGGGGGGCTACTTCCGAACCTCGTCGATTCCCTTCGCGACGTCCGTTGCCTGGATGTCGGAGTACGCCTCGTGGGTCGTCTCGATGGATTTGTGCCGCAGTGCCGACTGTGCAAGCTCTGAGTGGCCTTTTTCGTACAGCTCAGCCCCCAACGCCCGCCGTGCACCGTGGGGTTTCAGATAGCTGCCTTCCACTTCGATTCCTGCCTCGTTTGTCAGTCGTTTCAATACCCGTCGAGCGCCACCCTTCGTGATCGCAGGCGGGGCCACACCATCTTTCCGTAGTAACTCGTCGATCGACGCGTCTTCCGGCACGTCTTCGCCCGTCTCGTCTCTGTACGCTGCGTACTTCGAGGGAGCGTGATCGGTTGGGAAGACGGCCCACTCGACACTCGGGGGCGCTTGGACGCGCTTGAGACGCTCGAGTGCACCCTTACCCGCCGACGGCAGTCCGACGGTCTCTCGGTTGCGCGACTTCCCCAGTACCTCGAGCGTCCCGCTCTCGAGGTCGACATCGCCCCAGGTCACGCCGTCGCGGGCGCTGTCCCGTGGGTCGCGGAATACTTCCGCCCCGCGAACCCCGGCATCGGCGAGTAGCACGACGATCGCCCGGTCGCGGAAGGCGACCTCGCGAGTGACGTCGATCGTCTCGTCGAGCGCCATGTCGACGCGCTCGGTTGCGTAGCCGATGAGTCGCGTTCGCTGTTGAGACGTCCAAAACTGCCGTTCGCGTTCGCCGTTATCTTCAGGAAGGAATTCTTCGGCCTGATGTGTGTTCGCCGGGTTCGACTCGAGCAGCTCGTCGCGAACGCAGAACGACAGGAACGCTCGGACGTACTTGAAGTACGTATTCGCCGTCGACGCTTTCAGTTCCTCGTCAATGTGGCGCTCTCGTAGGGAGAGCCCGTACTCCCGTAGGTCGCTCGAGGTGAGTTCGTCGACGCGTTCGATTCCTTCCCGGTGGCAGAATTCGATGAATCCGTTCAGTGGCGTGCGCATCGTCGATCGGGAGCCGTCGGAGTTGAGGCCGTGCTCGAGGTAGCGAGCGACGGCAGTCTCGAGGCTTGAACCCTTGGGGTTGCGTGCTCGAGACCGGAGCCGTTCACGGTCCGAACCCCCGGAGTTTCCCGTTTGCATGATACTCACTGCGGGATACAGCACGGCCCCTAGTAAGTCTACTCACTCAAACTGGTGTTTAACAGAGTGTGGTGTTTTTGCTCTGGTTCGTGCGTTCTCGAGGGATTCAGGTACTCGAGCGTGTGTTTTAGCGTTTGATAAATAGTATACTGCTATATCAATCTGTGGCGGGTTCTCCTAAACACAAAACTATCGAAAACGAACGTCTAACGCTCTAACGTACCCAACAGAACGATGGGAGCTATTCGATCCCGACGCCGAACTCGTCACCAGCCCATTCTGCGACGGCGTCGCGGATGTCATCTGTGTCCTTGACAGCGAATACGCTCCCACGTGAAGATCCGCTCCATGAAGAAATCCAATCTGGTACAAATCGGGTTCCAGAATGCTTAGCATCGCCGTTGATGTAGTTGATTAGGAACCAGTGATCATCGGCAGACCCACGGAACTCGACGCTCCCAATTGGTTTCGGATACCCTCCTTGTTGTACTTCCGAGAGCGATGAGTGTTGTTCAACCGTTGCAGGCGGCCCAAGTAGGTCCTCATCGAACAATACGAGGACTGGCGTATCTGTATGCAATGCGTGAAGAGTTTCAACAGTTGTTCCAATTTGTGGCGTCTCCGAGTAGTAGGCTACAACACCGTCCGCTGCGTTTATCGCCTGGATGTCTTCAGAAACAGCACTCTGCACGAAATCGCCACCGTGGTCGAAATAAGAGTCTTCAGGGTGATAGAAAGTAATATCCGCTAACGATTCTTCGACACTTCGACGCCACCACGAATCTTCACTGTTCTTCCAGCGCATCGCACCAGCGGTATAGATTCTCGGATAATCTGATGTTGGATTTTTAACCATGTACCCTCTCTTCTTTCAATTACCTAAAACACCTCGAGAGATAAGATAGTTCAGGGGCTATGATTGTATCCTATGCATTGGCTCCGCTAAACACTCCCAAGCCGATCTGATGACCGAGTCCGGCTGTTCTGCCGACGCTCGGAGCGACGCCACAGCACGCTGTTCAGCCCGCTCGAGTCGGGCGCTCCAATCGATCACGTCGATACCTTCGAGTTCGGCGTCGCAGCGACCGTCGACGATCCGCCCCTGACGGCCCCGCCCGGTGAGAGTTCAAATACGTGCGGTGAACGATGTACTGAGAGCTATTGTGGACCGACCTGCTGTTCTTCGCCGCTGACGAGGTCGACGCTGTCGAATTCACCATGGCTCCTAATCCAATAAAAATATAAATTTAAACACTGTATATAAGTAACAACATATAGTAAAATTAAAATATAGCTGTGGTATATGGCAATCATGGGTAATAATAACCCCACTGGACGTAGAAAAGTACTAAAGGGTATTAGTGTTGCAGGGCTTTCCAGCCTAGTCTTCGCAGGCGGTGCATCTTCGGCTACAGCTGTAAGCAGCCCAGAATCTCTGAGTAGCCAATTCACAGACACTGACAGTGACCAGTTTAGTGGGTCAGATCCCCAGGGATCTTACTGGTATACGAATTACCGAGGATTTATGAACTCGTCAATTACGCGAGTATCCATGATCACTGGCAGTGATCGTGTACTTCACGAATTTTCTACTTGCTGTTCATCGGAGTATCAGAGAGAGCACAGATTAAACGGATGGGATGATGGTTACTTTTTGGGTGGAAGTGCTGTGGACATTGATTTCCCAAATCACCAAGTACTTATTCCACAAGATGATGGTGACGAGCCAAACGAATGGATAGGATCCAATATTGGTGGCACTACGGATATGTCCGATCTTGTTGGTGAGGAAGGAGAAGCCGCATTCAACCTTCTCAATAGTCTGGCTCCATGGGGTAACATTTTGACTTTTGAGGATTTCTGGTCCACAATTGCTGCTGCTAATTCAGAGGGAAGTGATTACGATTTCAAATGGGGAGACAGTCCTCTACCAACTTATGAAGATCAGTATAGAACCCAGCATTGGGTGAAATTTGTGGTTGAAGAAATGGATGATGATCCGCCAGTGGTTGGCACAGTAGACCATACCACCTTGGCAGGTTCGCTAGATGATAATATCCAGTCACTCTATATCGCAGATTCTGGCATTAGTAGTGCAGACGCTGATATGCAAACGGCTGATAAAGAAACAACAATCCAGAAGAAAAAATTGGTCGATTCACTAGGACTTAACAGTGATGATGTTGAATCTGTCATGGTGAAAAAAAGCGATTAGATATGATGGCCACAGTGAATCGCTACCGCCAATAAATTTCACTGTCCGTCGATATATTTGATGTTATAGACGGAACACATCAAATCGGTTTCACGGAACTTTCGATACCAACTTCGTGCACCTATGGCATAGATGGCATAGTAGGCGAAGCCATCACCGCCCTGGGGACGGTGGCTTCGTTCGGGCATCAATAGTATTTTTCCCCAACGTCACAACCGTTCTAATGAAGTGAGAAATCTTGTACATCAACCATCTGCTATTTCGCGCTTTGATACTCTGTATTGCTGGTAAAATTCGGTGCAGTGTAGTATTTTTTGTAAGCTAATTATTAAAAGTACCATAATAGATTGTCTTAAATAACCTCAGGAATCGATAGTGAATTGTTGATCTCGCAATAGTTTCACAAGGAGGAACCAAAATGCTCTTAATAACATATGATCTAATAATATTCGGAGAAGTTATGCAACGCCGGAGAATGCTTAATACTTTTGTGGCTACTACAACTGGTGTATTTGCTGGATGCTCTACCCAAATTTTTGGCAATGACAATCAGACTAAAGTTTGCGATATCTCTCTTGTAAATCGATCTGATGAAACTGTCCAAGCAAAATTAAAAATATCCCAACAAGACGCTGTCTTAGTTGAAAAAGACCTGCAACTATCGCCACTTAATGCTGAAGGTGAAGTATATACCGTACCGTCACATGATCTTCCGATCACTTCTGAGCAACTTATTATTAAAGTTCAATTAGTAGGAAACGGTTGGAGGCGAGAAGAAGAGTATCATACTGTGGAGGAATCCTTAGAATATACAACTATCCTTTGGATACTTGAAGACAGCATTAATAAAGATTATCCTGACTTACAATTATTAACTAACCAAGAAAAAAACCAATGTTAGTTTCAATAGTTCAAACTATCTGAAAATATCTGAATTCGACCGATCGTGACCGAATCGCTGGGGAAACCGACGACCCCGACGAGAAGGTCTATCAGGCTGTTTCCCGCGTTCGAAAGCGTATCGGGGAGTTAGAACAGGACGCGGAGCTACTCGAGCAACACCACCCTGAGCTTTTCGAGGAACTTCGAGAGGCCGTCTGTACCGATGAGTAGCACAAACCACGTCGGCCCGATTATCTTCGCCGACGAGACCGCCCGCGGCCAGCTCGAAGAACACAGCGACGTGGTCACGTTCCGAACCTCGAAGCGAACGACCTGCGATACGTGGTGGCGAACCTCGAGAACCGGGTCGAAAGAAGGCGACGTCCACGTATCGGAGACGGGGCCGGCAAACCCTTGTACGCCGTGCGACCAAATGGAACGCTACGCGGACCTCAGTGGCTTCGAGTCGATCACCGCGTGGCAAGCGGCTATCAAGGATCTGAACGGCGGGCTCGAGGATGGATTCTTGTATCGGGCGACGAAACGCGAGTGAAAGGGTAGCGTAGACTATCCTACCGACGCCCGTATTCTGGCTTGTGGTCGGTTCTTTTGCCTGAAATGAAGTAGGATAGGGGTAGTGCCACCAGAACCACTATTCCGGCTGAAACTAAGGCTATAGCGAAATTTCTGCTAAGATCTACGGTCCCCTCTAATAGCACTGGTTCGAAGAATGGCAAGAGTACCAGGATGACGGGTCCAACGACTACCACCGAGACAGCAACTATCGCTGTTACCACAGAAATGTGATTTGCGCCCCAGTTCATTTTCCCTGAATATCACTTCTATCGGGATAAAACAACAGGCGTACTATCCCGACTCACTCCACTGTTTCGAGCTCCTCGAGCGCGTCGATCGCCACCACCAGGTGCGCGAACTCGTCGGGTCGGCCGACGTCGTCGACCGGCTTCCGAAACGTCACGTAGTAGTGTGGGTCTCGCAGGTCGACGGACTCGCCCGTGACGGCACACGTCGCGCTCGCTGATCGATTCTTGACTCGTCGGGCGACGGTCGAGACCGTAAACTCAGGATCAACCGACGGGTGCGTGTGGCCTTTCAGCCGTGCGCTTCGGCTCATGCGTGGGTGTGAGTGCTCAAGTAGTGTAGAGATTCGGTTCCGGTTTCCCCTCTACCACTACCAATTCCGGAACATACGTTGGTAAGATTTCCCAAAATATGCCACCCTCAGCCGCTCTGTTGTTGTTGTAGGTATTGTAATGCAGATAATGATTCCGGGGAGTTTATTAAGTTCTAAGATAGTCTTACTATCAAGGACAATCCGCCAATAAGTGATTGACTCACTACACGGCGAGAGACCTATTCCGGGGGTGAAAATATGAAAACCAGAAAATGCCAGAATCGGACAGAAATCGACCTACTGCCGCCGTTTGGGAAGCCAGAAGTGGTTACAACGGGTTCCCAGTCAGGCGACGTGGCCGTTGTTGGTGTAATTGCGACGGCTGCCATCGCTTACGCGGCACGATCGAAGTAGAGGCGTTGCGAGCCGTACAGTTCGCTCAACAACTTTTGTTCTGATAACCGTTCCGTTCAGAGCGACGCAAGTCCTCGAGAGAACAGTTAGATCGGGAACATGGATCTAATGGACTGACAGTGGTTTACTGACATGTCGTGAGCGATTGCATTCCCAACCAATCACAGAACACAAGAGACGTTGTTCCCATCACTCCGAAGACGAGAAATAAGAGTGTGATTACGAGTGCGATTGCGGCGTACACGTATTGTTCCATAATCAGCCGTCTCGGTTGGACGTGATAAATATTCACAGAGAACATATATTTATGTCCGCATTTTTGTTCACACCCCGTTTTCGCCGAATCCGGAACTCCCACCCCCGTAGACCCGTCCGCGTCGTTAGTAAACTTATATATGTGTTTGTGGTGCCTTCAAAATAGTGTTTCAGGGGTTTCGAACACTCGAGATTCTCGATATCGACGACTATGAGCACGATCACAACCTCGACCGAGACGAGCACCGGTCCGATACTCGAATGTCTGCATTCAGAGACCGTGTTGTGGTATCGCAACGACGAGTAAGGACTCGAGTGGTACTTCGCACTTGAGGACAGCGACGGCGCTTGCTACCACGAACTGCATGACTTCGAGCGCAACCCCTCCTCCGACAGAAGGTCGCCGCCGTCGTCGCTCATCCAGACGTTCGGGCGGCCGTCTTCACGCGGGAGTGTCTTGAAGTCTTCCTGAAACAGGCTAATCGGTTCGTCACCACCGGTTCCTCGAGGTTGCAGTCACAATCGTATCAACGTGACGCCTCAAGAGTCGCAATTTCCCACCGAAAGTCGCCGCCTAGTGATTCACCAGCGCCAAGTAATTATATGTAGGAGGGGTGTGATTTTGAAGCCACAATGGCGGGTTATGGAAAGCGGGCATGGAGAAAGCAAAAAAGGATCCTCAGCAGGATGAGGAAAATGAAAGAACAACGAAACGCTGAGGGTACCTCTACTGCGTCAAAAACGCAGCGTCGTGAGAATGCCGAACGTCTACAAAAAATAGCTGACGATCTCCCAGTTTCAAGAAAAGATCAAGACAATTCTGGAATAACAGAAACAGATGAAGATCCTATTGACGATTCTGGAAGAGAACATCGACGTAATATAAACCAGCGATGGCGGTGATACAGTTGGAAGGGCCGTGGTGAATCGCTATACTGCGGTTGATTTTACTGTTTGATTGCCCGTTTGATGTTGTAGGCGACACACATTAGCACGATTTCACGGAACTCTCGATACCAGGATCGCACACGCACGCCGTCGCCGAACGTGCGCTTGATCACTGAGAAGGCGGTCTCAGATAGCGCTCTCTGCCGTAGAGAGCCTCATCGATTCGCACGTTATACGCGTGATCGATGGGGCGGAACTCACGATGCTTATAGTAGGCATTAGAAATAATTACTCACTTGGGGAATAGAGAGTTGATCAAGAGCGGTATCGATCGCTGTTGTCAGTTCAGAAAGTGAATCGAAGAATCGGTTGCTCAGTGCTGATTGGAGCTGTCTCCAGCACTCTTCGACTGGATTGAGTTCCGGTGAATACGCTGGTAACGTGACGAAGGCAAGGTCGCCACGGCCCGCCAGGTCCGTGACGGCCGACGCCTGGAAGTACAGCGCTCCATCTAACACAACGATCAAATCATCATCGAATTCTTTGCATAATGCTAAAATGAAATATTTCGCGTGATCGGCGGTCACGTACTCTTCGAATCGAGAAAAGAAGCGATCACCGTTCTCGGTGATCGCGCCCAACAGACACGTCCAGTCGCGTTGCCCAGAGAGTTCGACAGCTGGCCGCGTACCGCGGGGAAACCACGCGGCACGAGGCTCGACCTGGACGGATTTCTTGGTTTGATCGATGCACACTACCGTGGCGTCCATCTCCCGCCGCTTTTTTTGAATTCCTCGCGGAACGTTTCTTGTTCCTCAGCCTCTGATTCGGCGGCTGTGCGGCGTGGTTTTTGATAGCTCAATCCCGCTTCTTTGAGCAACCGCCGACAACTCGGGATCGAGTACTCGACATCGTACGTCTCGGTAAGATACTGCTGAACCAGCGCCGGCGTCCACGCCGGTGCGTCAACCCCAACTTCGTCGGGTGATTCGTGGACAGTTTCTTCGAATTCATTTTGCTGTGCTTCTGAGAGCTTTCGTTTTCTCCCAGATCGATGAGCATCAGTCACGGCCTGTTCAAGCGACTCGTCGGTGTCGAGTCGCGTGAGCCAGCTATAGATCGTTCGTCGCTGAACGCCGTACCACTCGGCTAGTTCAGTCTGTGTGACGCCGTTTTTGTACGCAATCGCCGCTAACAGTCGTTGTGTCGGCTTCTTTCCGTCCACGTTGTCGAGAGCGGCTTGCAACTCCTCGACAGAGACCTCGTCGAGATGATCCACTACATCCAGAAACAATCTACGAGCAGAAAATTCTAACGGTTACTATAGGTCTTGGGGAGCAAGAATGGGATTCCGAGTTAGAACTCGAGCATATCGCTTGTTATCAGACAAGATTCGGACGACTTCGCGAGTGATCTCCCCGGCTCGACCATCCATATAACAATCGGTAGCAAACGAGATACCCACCACGCCACAACCTTTGTCACTCTTATTCCACCTTTGTTTTCGCTCAACAATCCCACCCAACTTCTTCGGAATCTCGTCTCGATAGAGAACGTAATTCCCCCACTCAAGTTGCGGATTGTCGACGTCGGCATGTTCTTTTAACATGTCGGGCCGAGTTCGAACAGCGGGTGTACTAGGAACATAGCAAAACTTACAGCCGTGCCTGCATCCGGTTGCGACGTTAATAACATAGTCGCAAAGGTGCTTTCCGTCAAGGCCAGATTCACTCAGAATCGCCTGTGTTGGGTCCTTCCCAGTTGTAACTTGAGTTGGATTTGAGGGGCTGTGTTGAATCACTAGACGGCGCGGAACAAGTCAGTAAATCAAAGGAGTTGAAGCGGGAGGCTGCGAGTGTTCATGACGCAAATCTCCCGCTTCATTGGGGAAGTTGTGCCGGTTGCTCAAAACGTTACTGGCGATGGAGACGAATCCGCCGCCCCGGAAGGAGGCGGCGGATTCGCCGACTATGCCCTCGTTTCACTACACTGTCTGCGGATTTACCTCGACACGTCCTATCGAATGACGATTGATCTGCTCAAAGAGATGCCACAAATAACCGGGAAGATCGGCCTCAGCGCGGCCGATCTCCCCTGTCCCTCTACGTTGTGTAAAGCGTTCGACCGGATCAGTATGAGCGTTTGCCGAGTGCTGCTGCGCCAGTCGGCGCAGCTGCACGACCCTTCGAAACACGGCGCTATTGACGCCACATTCTACGAGCGATCAGCCGCGGGCCGTCATTACTGTCAGCGAATAAGCTACCGCGT
>LFCJ01000332.1_pt1 | contig 28536 bp, 33 predicted proteins | sample 643141 | NCBI WGS metagenome assembly LFCJ01 (sample SAMN03766243, study PRJNA286221) | soda lake metagenome | biome: soda lake; feature: Kulunda steppe; material: water; isolation source: sample B1-Br-g2 brine of Lake Bitter-1 | place: Russia: Kulunda steppe | collected 2010-07
ACCAATGTACGAATTTGTCTTATGATGGCTAAATCAGTACATTGACTTAAGCGTGTCGCACCCGCCGTGCGTCGGAGTCGCGCAGAGCCGTGGATTCGAAACCTTCAATTATGGGGGCGGGTAACAGGTGGTTGCAGGAAGCAAACGCGGGGACGGAAGCCGCAACGGGTTGGTGGTCTAGTCTGGTTATGACACCTCCTTGACATGGAGGAGGCCGGCAGTTCAAATCTGCCCCAACCCATTTCTTCCACGCTGTTATCTTAACTAGCCGACGCCGTCGGGTTCGTTATTAGTAGTTGCACTTCGTGAGCGAGTCACTTCGGGTGGACTACCGTTGTTCGTGTGGGATCGTCGTCCCGTCTCGTGGTTCGATTACAAGGAGACGTGACACAACAATAAAATTTTGGACCAGCGCGCTAGCCGAACAAATCTCATTACAGGTAAAGAAACCGCGATACTATCTGCTGCTATCATATTAAGAGGAACAGCAGTGAAGGGCGACTAGTTCACGTCACATCTGCACCGTGTGAGTATGTCGGAGCTGGCGATACGAACGGGTTTAGTAGTACTTTCCACAAGCGTCACAGACGTACTCATACGCGGGATGATCAGACTGTCTGTGAGAGATCAGTAATTGTTACTCGTCTTGATGCAGGCGTGGGACCGACACTGTAATCCCGAGATTCGAGAACGATCGTTGCTCATGCTTCCATGCATCCACTTTCACAACCTCACCGCCTTCCTCCGCAACCACGTTCAACACAGTCGGAGCATCATCCCACGTGAATGCTAGAGCACCAGGAACTTCATCAGGCAAATCAAATTCGTCACCCTCATCCTCAGCACTCATTCCGAACACGATATCTCCCAGATCTTCATCGTCTACGTTCGGGCGTGGAGTCACGTCTACACCACGTTCCTCTAGTTTCTCGTGCAGTACTTTCGCATACTCCAGTCGTCTCCAAAAACCGTCGCTGAGCGCGTCGATTCTCTCGTCACTGTACTCAGCAAGCTCGATTACGTACTGAACGTCCTCGTCCTCTAGATCATACCCAGTAGACATACTATCAGCCTATCAAAACACTCGTAAATGTGTTTCCATCACGTTTCTACTCATAGTACTGCCCCCCAAGCATGACCACGACCAATACAGAGCAGATCCTCGCAGTAGTCGAAAACACTAGCCGTACAAACATTCTCGCGGATATCGTCGGTCATCCACACGGTCTTCCGACCCGGCAGGAACTCGAGCACATGAATCCGAGTAGCGACTCACAAACACTCTCTAATCACTTCGGCGCCCTCGAGGATGCGGGGTCATCAAGGGGGTATCGCACGAGCAGCACGAGTTCTACTACCTCACAGAGCAGGCTCGCACTGTTTTCGACGAAAACAATCTCTTTACCCGCGTGAGTATCGAGACGTATACCAAGCAGTCAGCAAACCATCGGAGATCCAGCTTCTTGAAAAGTTCTGTGTCGGAGCAGTTATACTGATGATCTTGACGAGAGCATCATGGGTGAATCGACGGAAAGTCGTCGCTGTCGGCGGCTGACCGCCACCGACGCGACAGGGTTGTCACTTACACTACCGACTACCCCAGTCGAGAGTTACCGGGTAAATCGGTCGTCCAGTGGCCGGTTCGCGTGGACGGCCCAACGCATTGCGAGGGCCGTCAACGCAGCTCGCCCCACGTCTGTCCTGAACACAATGGGATAACAGTCGTACTCAATTTACAGATCTCGCACATTTACTTCACGGTCGTCAGTAGCGACACCAAGGACGGACTCTCGAGAGTCAATCGATCAATGGCTCTGCAATTCTCTTGTCGGAGATCTTTGCGTTGACGTTGTCGAGGGGGAACTCGATCCCGAGGTACGCTGCGTCGGCATCCGGCTGTGGACCTTTCGGGAACGTCAGTTCGACGCCCTTGCCGCTGAGTTCGACCCAAGCGTGTTCGGTCGGTGAAGTAAACGAATTGGCCATAACGTAGCCTTCGACGTACATCACGCCATGGGATTCGCCGAAGGTTGCCGCTGTGAGGAGCGCGTTGCGGTAGCACTGACGAGGCTCACAGCCGGCAGCGATATCGAACAGATCAGCGAGTTCGAGTTCCCCGTCGGTCAGGGGCGCGGTCTCCCGCCAACTCCCGTCGGAGTAGTACGCTTCCGCTCTCTCCGAGAAGCGCCGAAGTCTCTGAAGGTGATTCAGAAGATACTGTTGATTGAGAGTAGTCGCGTCCGCACGTGTAGACGTCGGTGGTTCGTCCGCGACCGAATCGGCGAGTTTGCTGGGATCGATTTCTTCGACATTGTTGGGGTCTGTTGGTGCGAGTCCCCGAGTGAGTCCCTCGTGATACGTCTCTGGATTGGCTTCGAGCCATTGACGGGCTTCCTCGAACCCGAAGTGTTCGAGGCTTGTGTGGACCTCGGTGTACATGTTGACGACCCCCAACTTCCTGAGCGCTTCGAGTTGCGCAAAGACCCTTGGGGGATGTGGATACTTCCGTTCGAATGGGAGTGAGGGCCGCTATCTTGCTGTTCTCTGTTTGGAGGGTAGGCGGTCATGAAATGCGCCACATAATTGACGCAGGGATATTTCAGGATCTGGGATACAAAGTCTGACAAGATTTGTTATTCAGGTCGCTTGTTCCGAATAGGATCGTTAGAGAGAGAAGGAGCTGGTACACCTCTCATCATCTATTGAAGATTTCAACAGAGCCGACGACGGGGTGTCTAATCTTCATGATTCCACTCACAACGAGGGGTGCCACATCTCTGCCTCCTGCGACATGCTATTGGTAAAATCGGGATCAGTAGATCGTTCCCTGAGTTTTATACGTGTCTGGTGGGTTCAGTATAGATCCGATTCGGCCTATGACAGAACAAGCCCCTACTGAACCAAAGGAGGAACTTAAACAGATCATCACTGTCCTCAAAAACGGTGAAATCCCTCAAATCAGTGAGGACACGATCGGCGCAATCGGCCTCAACCACAACACACTCGCCGTCAAATCAGAACGAGACTGTTTACCGATCACCCACAAAATGCATTATCTCTCCCCAGGAATCTGGGTAGCGATCGAGACACACTCCAACCAGCAAGGCCCCCAGCGCACCATCCATCAAGTAAATGGTATTGGATCGATCAATCTGACGCCACTACCGATCGACTGCGACGCGCTACGCAACAATCTTCAACATAAATCCGACGAGTTGGACACCGATATCGATAGCATCGTCGATGCAGTGCATAATATCAACCAAAGCATCGCGTACTGGGTCGATGAGGAACTGGTCGATGGCCCTTCAGGAATAGTTGCTACAGACTCGAGAATCTATGTCAACAGCTTCCTCGGATTCAACTTCGACGATTACCCGAATATTGACCTAAACGAATCTGAGAAGTCGGTTGTGCGGGACGCAATATTCCAAACACACGGTCGTCGTGGTAGTGGGATTTCCAGGTATAATTTTCCCCATACAGTCCACTACGTGCTGGATTACGAGCTTGATGCCGGTGACGTGACCGTCACAGATCTGATAGAGAAAGAAACTCGCGAAACATAGGTTGCTTCGCGAGTCGATTCAAGAGACTGTAAGAGTAACCCAGCGAGCCGCCAGCGACAACGTTGAGAAAGGGAAAGAGAAACTCAGGGACTACCCTACCTCTTCTAGACTGAAAGCAGTGCGAATTCCCCACCGTGGGCAAGGGTGAAGCGAATTACTCAGGTATCAGTGTTATGTGGGACGCCAGTCCTTCTCCGCGCCTTTCTTCATAAATATGCGGACAGTTTCGAACTATTCGCGAATACATGAACAACGACAGATTCCGGATTTCACTTCGACAATGGGGTGTACCCTTGGGAGATAACCAATGTTCTCTACCAGTCTGGTAGTAAGTCTGACTCTTTAAGGTATGCTACTCTGGGAGTGAAGTATGTTCATTATAGTGGCATATCTCCGGGTCTATACTGAAGATCAATCTCTCGAATGCCAGCATGAGGCAATATTCGAGTACGTTCAAGACCATCTTGGTGCCGAGAGTCCATCAAGTTCTACGGGGCCTGATCCACTGGAACAGACACCAATCGGTAAGGGTATATCGACCTCATTGCCACCCCTGAGGTTTATACGGGTGTGATGGGTTCACTGTAAACGGCTCTGCCCCTCGGTAATACTCGCTCGCCAATGGGGCGGACTTGACGCTAAATCACCACATCCATACTAAGAATATATGAGGAATATATAATGATGGAACAAAGATATACCTCCGATGAACCGAACGCGAAAATAATCCGTACAGATCGAAGAACGATCATTGATTCTATTAAAGGCAAGATGAAGGAAACCAATGGCAGACGGCACGTTCTCGCCCTTCAAAGTGTGGATCTTGACGGTAGCAACGATAAAACCGCGTCGTGGGGTGTTCTCGAGCACAGGGAAATGCACGACGCAATCTACGGCGAAGACTACCTGGAAGTCGAAGACCTAGCCTACTATGACTGCAATGACGACGCCTATTCCGACTCTTGGGAAGCCAGAATCGATATTTTCAATGAAGTGACTGTAGACGGTCAGCACTACCACATTGTATTGGAAGACGGTACAGGCACCGATATGACAAAATGTGGGTTGCTCGGAAACCGAGGTGACTCCTAATGGCTCCCGCAGCATATCGTTTTCATGTCTCCCAGAACTGGCGCGAGTCACGCATCGTCGTTTCCCAAAAGGATGGATCTGCGGTACTTGTCTTGGATCGTGAAACCGCAATTCAGGCGATTCGTGACTTACTCGAAAAATCAGGTTCCGAAACTCGTACTTGAAGGATATCCTTATCCGAACGAGCAGAATCTATCAGTTACTGTCAGCGACGATTTAGAGTGGGACATCGTCGCTACTGATATCCTGGACGAGCCGATTCATTTTGCCGACCCAGACACAGAACTGATTTTGTGACTATAAATGATAGGGGATTCGCGTAGGTCCTCATACGTTCCAGCGTGGCAGATAACGGAGACGCTCTTGTGTAGGTGATTGTTGATACAGGATCGTGAACTCACATGAGATGGCCCAATCACCGTCGTGGGGTGTTCTGCTCTCGGTTTCAGATCCAGCAGGATATTTGAAAAACCGCGAGAGGGCGCACTATCAACAATGTGCTTCACAAGAGCGTACACTAGTATCAGAGCGATCGGATACGTGAACGCCTCCACACGCCTTATCCACGCCACGTACACAGCCATCCAGACGGAACTCTCGAACATCACCAGTGCCGACGACCTTATCGACCGGATCTGCAACCCAGACAACATCAACTCCAAAGATGTGCGGAAAATCGCGCACAACCCACCGCGACCAATGCTCGCCGACTACGGCATTGACAAATCCACTGGCACCAACATGACTGAACACCATTAAGAGAACACAGTAACCACACTCGCGTATGCTCCTCGGTGCCTACGAAGAACCCACTACATCCCACTCACACCATAACCATCTCGTGTTTATACTGCTCGATGCCGAAACCCACGGACTACAACGAACAACGCCAAAACCATACGTCTGCGAATGCGATAACGAACTCACCCCTCTCGAACTCGACTGGGGCGACCGAGACAAATCCTCCTGGCCCAACTGTAAATCTTGGCGTGACGGCGGTAAAAAACGCTGTCCAGAATGCAGTGAATACTTCTCCATGAATCGAGAGCAGGCTGCTTGCCCCCTCGGATACGAAGTTCAACCAAAATCAGAATACGACACCATCACCGACGCAGCACGCAAAAAAGCCAAAAACCGATACGGTAACGCCTGCCTTGCCTGCGACAACGACGTCGATGCCGTCCATAGAATCGTCCCACCACGCTATTTCGGGACAGCCGACGCGAAAAACCTCGCTCCACTCTGCAACCACCATCACCGACACTACGGTCACAAATTCGTCGATATCTACCACCCTCACGAATGGCACGACATCGACGGGCTCGACTGGGAATCATACGTGACTGATCTCAGAGACGACTACGCCACTCAGAACTCTGAAAACGCACAGCAAGTCGTATCGCTATGTGAGGATCTCCTCGAGAATGCTGACGACCTTTCCACGACACCGAACCCCTACAAACAGCAACGAGAAAACATTCCTCTCGAATCCGTAGACGCCGAAACTGAACAACCTACTGAAGGCATCAAACGCATAATCGAGAGTCTGAACAACTACTACGAGGACACACCAGGAGCACCAAGACAAAGAGCAGCACTCGAGATTCACGATAAACTTGGACTTCAACGCGACCGCATCAAAACAACCATCGACTCACTCCTCTCTCGTGGTGAACTATACGAACCTCACGAGAACTACCTCAAAACCCTATAACAGTACTTATCCAAGAACACTATGCGCGAAATCCCCGTCATTCGATTTCCCTATTCCTGTTACCAATGCGGCGAAACTGTCCACATCACTTGGCCGTTCAACGAAGATCTGACCTCTCCCAAATCGCTATCTCTTGTCGGCGAGGAACTACGCAAAAAAGAATACTCCTGTGTTCAAGTCGTTGATGACCGTTACGCAACTATTTGCCGGAATTGTGGGGCCAGACAAGGCGATTTTTATATCCGCACCGAAGCAATGCACGAAGCCTACACAAGAGACCCTTATGACTATATCGAAATCGAAGACGAAGACAACTAAACAACCTCACAGCTGCTTGTCGGGATTGAACAAGAAATAGACCTCTCTACCGATTGATTTTGTATGGACTCTCTCCACTCGCCTCACCACCAATATTCCAATTCGTCGCATCCTTGGCTGAGACAGCCCAGTTCCAAGCACTAATTGGATTCGACTGCCTAGACTCGACCATTGCAGAAATCCAGTCGTCTACTGTTTTATCCGTATCCCTGTTCTTATGATAGCGCTTTGCCTCAGCTGTAATTCTCTCAGCAACAGTCTGGTCACAATCATACTCTTCTTTGATCCGTTCTACAAACTCTCGTTCATCCATATTCAGACACCAGTACATTCTCCTCTATAATAGTGGGTACTCACTCACTCACTCCCCGACTTACCGTTCAACGGCTAGCACAGAGAGGATGTGGGAACTAATCTATGCCACTTCCAAGACAAACCTCAACCCCACCACCGGCCCTCGCGACTACAACTTTCTCACAAGGAACCCTTCCGTAACCGCACGAGCATATAGAGCGTTCACTAATCTCGTTGTGAGCATCATCGGGCGGGAACTCTACGTCCACTTCCCATCGCACCCCGCATAGTAACTTATCGTCTGCGGATCATTATCCTGGTTTTGATCATGTCTATCGGGAAGTTCTTAACAATGGTTGACAAGAATATCGTATGGCAACGACAACTGGGAATTTCGACCTCAACATGGAAGAAGTCCTCGAGGCTTGGCAACCAACAGACGCAATCCGAGAAATCATCGCGAACGCTCTCGACGAACAAGCTCTCACAAGCACCGACCCCATCGAAATATACGAAGATAACAACGGCAAATGGCATATCCGTGACCACGGACGCGGCCTCCAATATCAACACCTCACACAGAACGAAAACGACGAAAAACTCGAGAACCCAGATCTCGTCATCGGAAAATTCGGCGTCGGACTTAAAGATGCCTTCGCGACCTTCCACCGCCACGGCATCGACATCACCATCCACTCCACCTACAACACCTTCTCCATCGAAGAAGCTCCAAAACATGGCTTCGAGGAGATCACTACACTACACGTCGATATTCAAGAACCACAACGCGATATCGATGGGACAGATGTCGTCCTAAGCGGATGCACTACCGAACAAATTGAGACTGCTAAACAGAACTTCCTCCAGTTCACTGACGAAACACTCCTCGAGGAAACCCGCTTTGGAGAAGTCTATGCCGTCCCAGACGACCAACCGGCTAGTATCTACGTTACCGGCCTCAAAGTTGCCACAGAACCTGATTTCCTCTTCAGCTACAACATCACGAACACAACGAAGAAAGTCAGAGACGCACTCAACCGCGAACGCTCAAACGTCGGACGAACCGCATACACCACACGCGTCAAAAAAATCCTCAAAGAATGCACTTCCACAACAGTCGCTGACACCCTCGTCACCGACTTGGAACGATTCACGGACGGCTCAACACACGACGAACTCACATGGAAACCAATTCAACTCCACGCCTGCACCCTTCTCAACGCCGCAGACGACGTCGTCTTCGCCACCGTTGACGAAGTTCAACAAAACTCCGACCTTCTCGACTATGCTCGCGGCGACGGCTATCGTGTTGTCACCATCCCCGACAACGTCCGAAGCGAACTTTCTGACACTCGAGACACAGAAAACAACCCAATCAGAGACGTTGACCTATACAGCACCGAATACAACGAGAGCTTTGAATATGAATGGGTAGAGCCAGACGAACTAACAGATCAAGAGCAATCGGTATGGGAACGCCGTGACGAGATCATAGATCTTCTTCTTGAAGACCCGCCAGTCGAGGACATTCGAGTCTCAGAAACAATGCGCGTAGACCCCTCTGTCCAGAACGTCCGAGGGACATGGAACCGTGAAAATAGACGTATCATTATCCACCGTCCAGTGCTTCAAGACTTCACGGAGTTCGCCGGTGTTCTTCTTCACGAAACAGCACACGCGAAGAGCGGAGCGATAGACCTCACACGAGCATTTGAACTTGCACTCACTGACGAACTCGGTGAAGTCGCCACTACTGCCCTCAATAACCCGGAGAAGTAACGTCATGAGTAACGCTAAACCGATCCGCAATCAGATTCGTGATGAAGAACTGGATGCATTCTTCGATGAACATGGTCAGGAAGCCTCTACAAAACCGTGGCAACGAGCAGATTGGGATGAGAAACGCGATGAAATACTAGCCGACAACTGCGAGTGGTGTGGGGCAGAGGAAGATCTCACCATCCATCACGAACAAGAAAGCCCCGAGTGGTGGAAAGTCTGGGACACCATTCGAGACGAACTCTTCGAACAGTCCGACTACTATACGCCGGAGAACTACGACAAAACTATCGAGATTTGCCCTCGCTGCTCCAAGCAAAGCTTCTACCACCGGTCAACAATGGAGCCAGCATACCGGTGCCAGCAATGCAAACACGAGTTCGACACTCCTGACGACCATCCTATCCCAGACGAAAAACACGACGCATACTGGGAAGACATGAACCAGTTCGTCGAGGCTGAACGAGCGACAATTACAGCTGCCTTCAAACAAGATTATGAAGAGCACTGGAACTCCTATCTCGACTTGGAGAACACTGTCACTATCTGTAAGCCGTGTCACTTTGCATGGCACGAAAACAATCAACGAATTTGCGAACGCTGCACCGAGAACTATACCCAGTATCGGCGAGATTACCAAGGGCACATTTGTTGGGATTGCGTTGTAGATGACAAAGGCCTCGAGCAGTGTCCAAAGTGTGATGAGAAATGGTACAACCCTGCTCAAAACGGCCTCTGCAAACAGTGCCGTATTCAACTCCAAGGAGTATGCCCAGTGTGTCGCGACTATATCTCCACATCCAATGATCCTGTTGTCAGCCACCTCGTAACTTCTCATGACTGGGATGCAGAATTAGCTCAACGCGCAGCAGGCCCCATCACTAACAGCGAATCCTCTCCTCAGAGTAATGGGACTAATTGTCCGGATTGCACGAAGCATCTTCAGTCAGAACGACAGTTGATCTCCCACTTAGTGAGTGAACACGACTGGTCGCGTATTGAGGCACGGAAAACGACGCTCCAATAACGCCTCATACATAATCCCAGATCTCTCGGCACCTCATTCACAGAACATTTATTGAATCTCTCTATTTATTACGTGCTATGGAACGACGGGCGTTTCTGATTCAATCTGGGGCTGTCCTTGGAGCGATAGCCGCTCCCACATCTATATCAGCAGCCAATAAAAGCGGCCAAACAAACTCTGACTGTGAGGATGCCTATACAGCTCCAACTCTGCCAGAATCCTCTGAGGCAATCGAAGACTGGGAACATCAAGAGGACTTCTGTGGAAGCACCTACTCGTGGGCATGGAGCGGAAACAAATATGAAAACACTTCTCTGCGCGACACTATTGAAGAAGAATTCGGACAGTCAGAGGACTTGTGGTCAATATACGGATGGTCTTTAAACAGAATTCGGAGCGAAACAGAGGAATCACAATCGCCAACAGAAGCCGGTGCAGAACTCTGCCCTAATGCTATTGATGGACTATGCGTTGATGTTAGAACCTCTCTCGATGGTCTTTTTGGCGATTCCACTCCAGAAGCGGTCTCCCAAGCACAAACTCTCTTCCTAGATAGACTGGAGCGAGAGTACTCCATTTCAGATCCTTCGGACACCGATACCCTTGATACAGATGACCACCCTTGGACTGACTGGGTCATCAACTTTCATCGGGATTCGATAAGCTACTCCCATTCTAATGCAGAAGTTTTCGATACAAGAACTTACTTCGGAGAAACTTCTGGGGACTTCGTTCCTGACGAAAGCGTAGATATTCCGCTTCGAGGTTTCTTAGTCGTTGAATCCTCAGATAACGAACGGTCTTACACTGTTGTCGGTGGAGTGATGCCCAACATAGATGAAATCGACACAACTGGATTTCTGAGCGATGATGGGTATAGGATGGAATTCTCTCCCTCTGAATACCCGAAACAAACGAGGGAGATGATGAAAGAACTTGCCGAAAGCGTTGTATGAACTTCTCATACTGAGAGAAAGTCATAGAATCGTTCTTCACAATCAACCCGGCTCGCCTTTCTACAACCATCACACGACTCGCACTCGCACACGCCCACCTCTGCCGTTCTGATACTACACGACCATCGGACGCTAAACGCGTCACCACGCTCTTTGAAAACGTCTATTCCTCGCGACTCTCCTTCAGCTCCTCAGACATCAACGAAAACGAGATGGAGACTCCTGCTTACGAAAGCGATGATCCAGAAGAGTACGCTACTACAATTCGCAACATGATTAGCGAACTAGAACCTCTCCATGACGACGGTGCCCCTATTGATCTTGTGTACGAACGCAGCAAGGAAGCAGGATTCGATACAAAACAGATCAAAGACGGAATCGACCATCTACGACATCAGAGCGAGATCTACGAGCCATCTACCGACCATTTCCGAACTACCTAACCCAACACCCTCAAATCACTCTCCCAGACTCTCTAACGGAGATAACGCCGATACAATTCCTTCCCGTATTTCTAACTCCTCAAGCGTGCAATCCGCCATCAACGTTTCATCCGGCGCATCCCCCTCAACACGCTGATACACCAGATACCGCTCCCCGTTCGTCAGCACCCCGTACTTCCCTCCAAAAAGCCGCAAATACCGCTTGATCTGACTTGTGAACCCGTCAAGCCCCACGTTCACTTGCTTTGCCTCCACCAACACACGAGGATGGTCGTCACTTTCGAACAGCGCATAATCAACGCGGTCATCAAAATCGTCGTCCTGTCGTGGATACTCTAACTCTACCTCGGAACTATCGAACACGTTCCACCCTAATGCATGCACGAACGGAGTCACAATCTTCGCTTTCGTATTATCCTCGTCCAAATTCCCACCCTGCTGAATCACTTGCCGAGACCGCTCTACGAAATCAGACAATCTTGCACTCGAACTTTCCTCGAACTCTGCATTTGTAGAGACGCCAAGATACTCGTCACGCCACTCCTCAACATCCACTCCGTCAGCCTCAGAAACCCCTCGAGCATCTATCAAAATCTCGAATACTTTCTCCTCCACCTGTTGAAGCGTCGCAATCCCAGTCACCGCCACACCCATCCCGTCCCACAGCTCACCAGCAAGACTACCTCTCAAATGCACATCAACGCTAATCGGGCTTTCTCCCTCACGGAATCCAACTGGGAAGTCCGCAATCCTGGCCCACTGGTACTCTTCGAACTCCGATTGTCCTTGATGTACTTCGTATTTCTCATCGCGCTCGCAGCCTTGGCACCGATGCGGTTCGTCTAACTCATCGTCGAACGATTTTTGTGGGACTCGCGTGAGGGTTCCGCACAGCTGGCACTCGAACGCTGCTTCGCTCACCCGTGTCACGGGTTCTTCGACGTCAACTACCACTCCTTCCACGCTAACAAGAGAATTCGCATGCTCGGTCGAGAGCTCTCTCGGCGACGTAGAATAAGGGACGTTTGTGAGTGTGATCTGCACCTGTTCTAACTCGACATCGACGGGGAGATCATATTCTTGTACCGCTGCCTCACCGTACCGCAATAGTTCACGTGGTTGATTCGCCCAGTCATCGGCTAGATCTGCGTCATAGGCAACAATATCGTTGTAATCGACGTTCAGCGTTGTTTTTGCAGGATGTTCTGTAGCGAGTGCGCGAATTGCGGAGTCGTAATACTCGTTGAAGAATTCGTCGAGGACGTCGAGTAGATCAGGATCATGTCTGGGTGACATCTTAGTGTGTGAACTTCTCTGTCGTGTTATAAGTTCTGTCCTATCGGTGTCTATGTCGCGCGGGGCGTACTGTTTCACTCACAACGAGGGGTGGGGCGCTAGCCGGTCGGCTAGCGCGACTCTGTCATGTGCTGGTTTTCGGGGATTTACAGCGGAACCAGAGGTGCCTCTTGAATCATTCTCGAGGGTGTCGTATTAGTGTGAGTGTCCCTCGAAGTCACTCACAACGAGGGCTGTGTATTCTTCATGATTCCACTCACAACGAGGGGTGTGTCACTCTCTATTCTCTCGCCCGTATCGGCTAATTCCTTCACTCCTAATCTTGGCAACGTTCTTCGGGATAATCGGCATTTTCTGCCTAATAATAGGGAGAGTCTTCCTCTTCGTGGTGATGGTTTAGCCTTACCGACTATGATGGGTCCAACAAGATCTTTTATTCCTGCAACCATATATTGTATGGTATAAAATATTGTTTTAATAAAAGCAATTCGAAAGCAATATATCTTTCAGGTAGAATCAGATTCGGCGGAGTTTGTTAGTCGCAGCAAGGCTTTATCGCCTTCCTCAATGATTTCCTGGTCCGTCCTCGTGGCTTCTGCAAGTTCCTCCGCGGTGTACGTCTTCATACTGGTCTTAGACGATATCCTCGATGATCAATCCTATGTACAGAATACTTCACTAATAGTGTATTTCACTTCACCGATAGAGTCCTTACCAGAATTCAGCGACGATGGAAGTGTTCGTAAACGCGTTCTATCGTCAATATGCCTCTATCCCTGACGGTTAGTCTATTGGCTCCAGTTTCACGTCTGGATAGGTGTATCCGTTCTCAAGCATCTGGTCTTCGTAGGCCTCCCGGCGATTTAGGATATTCGACACTGTGCCGGTACTACTTATAACATCGATTTCATCGACAACTTCTCGGTGAGTGTACCCAGCATCCTTGAGTGCGATCACTCGGAGAACAGCTTCGAAGTCCTCGTCGGGCTCCCATCCGAGCCGATCTTCGTCCCAGTCTAGTCCAAGCGGAGGTGTTCCTTCCCGTCCACCGTTCTCCCGTCGCCGTTCACGTGCCTTTCGTGACTTTTTGATTTCAGTTTGTTTCACATGCTGTTCGACAACTCGCTTCACCCGGAACTCGAGAGAATCAAGGTCGATGTCTTCGACGAAGACCATCTCCGTGTCGCCCATGATGCAGGCGTAGTGGAGAACGAAGAAAAAATCGTCACGAGCAATACGCGAGTCGTCATAGGCCAGCAGATAATCGTATTCACCGGCGTGGAGTTCATCGAGGAGACTTTGGATTTTATCGTTAGCGTCGAGACGATTGTCGGTAGCAGGACCGCGAACGAATGAACTGAAAGCCGTGTGGATACCGAGGTCAATTGTGCGATCAATAGTCACATCCAGGTCGTCGGCTAGCGCGGCGGTTTCTTCGCGTTGTACGTCGAGACCGACTTTGTTCTCATCACCTTGTGAAGAGCGGATAATTCGAACGGCGCTGCTCATCTGTTTTCGCCTCCTCGAGACGAGATATCGATACGATAGCGTCCGTGGGAGAAGTCCCAGTCGAGTTCAGCATCGATCATGTGCATCGCGTGTGCGAGCCCTACCGGAATGGCGATAGAGTATTGATCGGCTGCGGTATTATACTGGATTTGTGTTGTTTTGATGTGGTCAGGTTCTTCGGGCCCTTCTGGTTTAGCGGAGAGGGTGTCGCGAGATTCGACATGCCAAGATAGGTGCTGGCCAGCTGGGCTACGAATGTTTTCTGCATATTTCTTGGGGATAGTTGTCACAATTCTCCCTGATTTCTTGGTCTGTACCTGCGTCATCGGTTCACGTATGATGATGTACGTGAAAACTTATAAAAGATAGGACGAACACGACCTGCCCACCTCGTGAACAAGTTTGTACACTCATTAGAGGTAACACAGTTATTGGGCCAGTACTCTGTCTTTCCGAGAGTTGCCAATAGGTATTTATGATAATTATGTCTGAAAGAACGTATGGCGATTGATCCGGAGAAGTTTCGCAATTTGCGCGAAGACATTGATGAGATCGTTGAGCTAGCACCAGGTGATTCCGATACTGAGAAGATGCTGATGGATACTGTCCTTGGAGATGCACTGCGCGAGACCGAGGAATTAGTCGAGGAGTCAAGGCCACCGCGTATATACGTATTCGGACGGTCGGGGGCTGGAAAGTCTTCACTGATCAACGCATTGGCCAACCGTCCAGTTGCCGATACAGGGGCTATCAAGCCACAAACAATCGAGTCTCAACTATACCACATTGAGTTCCCAGATCGGTACTCTAGCTGGGATATCGTCGATTCTCGGGGACTATTCGAGAGCGTCGCTCCCAACGGGGACGTCCCTGCGGATACTGTTGAATTCATGCGTCAGGACCTCAATGAATATAAACCAGATATTCTCATTCACGTAATCACACCAGATCAAGCGAGGGCTGGGAAGAAGGACTTTGAAACTGTGCAGAACCTACGTGAAGAGCTGGGTGAGGTATTTCCACCGGTTGTCTACTGTGTGAATAAAGTCGATCAGCTCGGAAATCTGGGTGAATGGCCGCCTGAAAAGCACGAAAGGCTAGCCGGAGACATCAAAGAAACCCTCGACTTCATCGGCGAAGTCACCGACGAAGTTGATGAGGATGGGATGAGACCTTTCGATGAGAATCGTCCGCTTTACGGATATGAATTTGAATCGAATGAGTACATCGGAATTGTGCCGACTCACCTCCAGACTGAAGAAAATTACTGGAATGTTGAAGCACTCTCCTGGTTGATTGGAGATTTTTTGCCGACTGATGCACGGTTGCAGTTTATACAGGCACAGCAGCGAGAAGAACTGATGCGAGATATGTCTCGAGATCTGACCAAACGGTTCTCTGTTATCGGGGCCGGTGTCGGGGCTGCTCCAACCTCTGTCGCAGATATCGCACCGCTGACAGCGATGCAACTACTTCTCGTCGCAATAGTCGGAGGCTTTTCCTGTGAAGAGATAGAGCGGGAGACCGCCGAAGACTACGTCACATCAATGGGCGGAACCACAGCGGCAGCAGTCGGATTTCGCGGGCTTGCTCGAGGATTGGTTCAATTCGTTCCTGGGTTGGGAGCAGCAGTTTCTGGTGCTGTTGCCGGCGGCGGAACTTATGCAATCGGACGTTCGGCTGAGAAGTATTTTTTCGACGACGAGATCGAAAAGCCATCGGTGTTCTTTGGTAAGGGGAAATATTACATAAAGGATAGGATTTAATTTACAGATTGAGGCGACTTATTATTCACGGGTCAGAAACTTACTGGCCGATATAATTAAACGCTACACATGATACTGCGTAGACATGCAAGCACTCCTCTTGCGAGTTGGTGCAGACAGTGGTACTGGTGGTGGACTCGGTCCTATATACGAAGATGGTTCATTCGATTACGTTCCAATACCTGAAGCCTACGAAACGGCAGAGAAGCGGTCGTATTTAGACATCGACGATTCAAAAGGGAATCCTCTTGCGGACTATGTGGCGGATGAACACAGGACTGATAAGGTCCACATGGACCCCGAGTTCGAATCGTACACGTACGGGGACCCAACCCAGAAACGTTCACAACTCGCGAAACTCGAGGAGGATGATCTTCTAGTATTTTACGCCGGGCTCCAACCAGCAGATGGCAGTGATCATCCACGTCTTTATGTGATTGGCTACTTCACCGTTGCAGCAGTCCATGATCTGGAGCAGATGAATGAGTCGGAGCGATCTGAGCTATTTGATCGTCTACCGAATAATGCTCACGTGAACCGCAAGCGAACAACTCCTGAGTCAAAACATCCTGAAAAGGAGGCTTACCCGGTCATCGTTGAGGGAAAACCCACCCACAGTCGGCTTCTTGACAAAGCCAGACCTCTTTCGGATGCCTATGTATCGAAAACTAATCCGCAATATTATATGCTGGATTCAGTCGCGGACATAACCGGCTACAGTGCTGATAAGGATCTCACCCGTGCGTCTGGTCGATGGCTAGATCCTGACGACCCAGCGGCTTTCCGCGGGTGGTTAGACGACGGTGTGGTCGGACTCGTAGATGACTCCGTGACTGCGAGAAGTTACGTGTTAAAACATGATGGTGGATTCGCCCCCAATGTTAGTAGCGGTTATTGTACTCTGGCCACCTGCAAACCTCGAATCCGTAGTAGTGCAAACGAGGGTGACTGGGTCCTCGGAACAGGATCTCTCAGTAAAGGCGATCCTGAAGAGCGTCTGCTCTACGCTATGCGCGTTGATGAAGTACTGACGTACGACGAGTATTTCGATGATCCGAGGTTTGAGTACAAGAAACCGCTCGACGGTGAACTCTATGACAGCGATGGAGACAATATCTATTATTCTGGAAGTTTAGTGGGCTGCGAAAAGGTTGATGAGTCAGAAGAGCAATCATATTTCGAAGATCAGACCCCGGATGGGGCGACGATCTACTACACCCACGACTCTGAGTTTGTGCAGATAGAAAATCCTCACCATCCACCAAAGCGAATACCCGGCGATACGCCGTCTAGCCCTGACGATCAAGCGGTTTTAGTAAGCCGTCAATTCTGGTATTTTGGAGCCTCCGAGCAACTCTTCCCCGAAGATGAAATACTCCGAAAATCTCTCATCAAGGGCTACCCAGGACCGAATGGAAAACAGGGTAGCAAATATGAGGATGACGAACCCCTAATTTCCGAGTTCGTTCGGTGGCTTGTAGAAAATTACCGAATCGGTCGCCATGGGGTTCCGCGAGACGCTGGCGAGTCCGACCCTGACCATCACCATCTGAACTGTTAACTCTGGATCAAACTATAGTTACTGCCAATGTCGATTCCGATAACTAAGTGGGCAATACAGATTGTCAGCGGTCGATCTATTCAGTCCTCTCAGAATATCACCTGTCACTTGGCCCAGTGAGTATAAGTATTTGTATTATGCTCAATAGATTATGGGCCTCTTCGATATAGACGACAACATCCATCTGGAAAACGCCGACATGGATTGCGAGCCACAGAACGAATTCGCAAATAAGAAGCAGGTCAAAAAGATTGATGAGTATCTCGATCCTGGTGAGAAGGTTCACTTCCTTGCTAGAAGTGCAGGTGAACAATTCGAGATCGATGGCGATAACGTTGACAATGTGCTCGCCCAACGAACGGCTGCAACGGACAAACGTGTCGTAATCAAAAAGAAAAAGAATCCGTTCGGGTACGAGTCACAGAGTATTCGATACGAGAATATCTCTTCAGTGGACCTAAGTTCCGGCCTAGTAAAAACAAAACTGCGAATCGAGACATCTTCGAAGGTCTACGGGATTGGCGTCGGTCAACTCTCTGATGATGCAGCAGAGGCGATGTGTGACTTTATACGAACGAAGATGTCTCAGGCTCACGAATCGAGTAGTGCTAATCAGAGTTCAGAGGACGATCCGCTCGACAAACTCGAACGATTACGTGACCTGAAGGAAGATGGAGTCATCTCTGAAGATGAGTTCAATGAAAAGAAAGCACAACTCCTCGATCAAATCTAAAGGAGCATGAGTAGGAGAGCGAAGAGGAAGACAGCACCCACCAAATAAACGAGTCCTTTTACCCAGTCCGGAACTTCTGCGCTCGTTGTGTTTTGTCGTGGCGCTGCCGCAATTTCTGATGGCAATGTTCCAGTGTACGGCGTTGTCTCGGGCGAAATACCGTGTACTGTCTTTGCGCAATTTTCGCAGATAATATACGCCGAAACAGTTGGGAGACGTGATGACTCTTTCTCAAGTTCAAAGTGAATTTCCTCATCCCAATTACCTGCCTCTTCTGACTCACGAGTGACCCCACCTTCCCCGAGGAGAACCGCGTATCCCTGTGGCTCAATTATGTCGTCGGGGACATCGTCAACGGCAACCTCGTCACCACAGACTTCGCAGTAATTGGTCGCATAGGAGATCTCCTCAGTTACTGCTGTTTCTCTGGACATAGATTATATCGAAAAACCGTATACAGCATCTGCACACGATCGACACATATGTTGTTGTGCAAAATTACGCTCTTCTTCTCCTAAAAACCACTTCACTAGAATTTTCGGCGTTCGATAGTCCTTTACTCGGGCTGTTCGGTCCGTTTGTTCGACGCTCATGTGTTCACCTCCACCGATAACGACGGTTACTCCCTCTGGAAGGTCATCGACGTTTTCGATGTCGTCGTCCACGAACACCTCGTCCCCACAATGAGCGCAAGTGGACGTTTCATATTCAACTGTCTTTGATGTCGCCGTCTCCCTGTTTCCCATGGACTTCGGTGGTCCGGATAGAGTATTAAGATTATTGCAGTTATCTTCGTTTCGCAGATCGTCTACAGCAGATGAACGTTCTCAGATTCAAACTGGAAAATAACATCCAGATCGCTTTTAATACTTCATATCACAAACGACCTAGTCAAATTATTCTACAGAGTAGTAGCGAATACCGATGATGAGTGCGAAAGCAGTGGGGACTTCAGAAAATCAGAATTAGGTTTCAGAGGGAAGTTTCACTCTGCCCTCTGTAACCACGGGCTCACCCGGACGGATATTGGTTTCATCTTGATCTTGCTCTTTAAGGTACTCCAATATCCCGTCCAGAACTGACTCGGACGCGGTCTCGAAGAGGTGTGTTTTAGCGTATTCAATGATTTCATTGAAGCTGACGCTCCGGACATCATTCTCGGTGGTAAGTCCGTGGAATGCTGACCGAACAACTTCCTCCTCAAAGGCCGTGCTGTCAGCGTAGCAGAACTGGCACTGGTGGAAGTCTGGGCTGAACAGGATACCACGTTCGTAGTGTTTTGGACAGATAATCTTCTTAAGGCGGTCAAGATTCCGAAAGTCAACGTCCTTGAACGTATCGTCGCCAGTTACCTCCACGACGAAGTACCCACCTATCAATGGTTCAGCGTTGTGGCTTCCGTCACGGTAGAGGAATGCTGAGTTGAGACAACGGCCCTTGTAGCGACCTGTATGAACGTGTCCGCTGAAGTAGGCGCGACCAGTGAAGTGATCCAGGAGTACTGTGTTAAGGTCGTGAGTGACCAGAATGGTGTCCTCGTTAACAGCGCTGGGATCTTGTGTGAACTCTTGTCCATCTACTTTGATTACTCCGGAATCTGGAATCCGAGTACCGACTGAAAGACTGTACTGGTCGGTAACATGCTGCATTGGCCCCTGACCGTCGCGGTTCCCGTAGATATAGACAAGTTCGCCCCGCTCTGCAAGGTCTTCCATGTATGATTCGACCTCTTTGAGCTGGACGGCGCCATCACTGATACCGTCAAACCAGGCGTTAGTGAGGTCTCCGACGTGGATGATGAAGTCGAAGGTTTCCCCGGCAGTATCCTCAACAACCTGTTCCAGGGAGGTTGTGTCGCCATGATTGTCGCCCATGACAAGAATTCGCTGAGACATATCAATATCTGTGATTCGTGTTGATGTTAATAATTCCGCGACCGGAGTGAAAGTGGATTCTGTTCCCGGTCTTACAGTGAGAAATGACGAAGTGGGGGCCTTGGGGTGATTTGATGGGTTCAATGACGGCGAAATCGTGTTGAGGGCCGATCTTCTAAGTATCGCCGCCGTTGCTCCATCTTTGTCTCTTCACTCCTCTTATCGTAATGTGCATCCAGTACTTTGGGACTGACATTCATCCGGTTGCTTACGACTTCTGTCGGGACATTTTTCGTCAGGTGATAGGTGATCGAACCTCGACGAATCGCATGAGGCGCCACTGAAGACGGACAAAGACTTGCTGACTTCCGATGGTCGTTCAGCGCCTCACATTCGGCTAGATCTCGGCTGTGAGGACAATAGCCAGTATAGATACAGGGTCGAGTCCATCGGTAGACAGTCATTCTAAGCGTGTTTTTGTGGGCCCGACCGTGAACCGTTGCTAATAGTGGTTCTCGTTCATCGTCGTCTCGAGAATCTGGTCGCTGATACCGAATCCAGTCCTCGAGTATTTCACAGCTCTCAGGGTCTAATGCAACTAATCGTTCCCCTTCCTCTTTGTTTTTCAATGGCGTTGCTTCCCGGTGTCGGATCTCGAGGTATCGATCATCTGCATGGAAATCTTCGACGTCAAGTGCGTGAGCTGCCCCAACTCGCATCCCAGTTGTCCAAAGAAGTCGGATTAGAACATGAGCAAATGATGCGTATTCGAACTGGTAGAGATAGTCCAGAAGACTGTGTGCCGCATCTTCTGTGAGGATATCGTTCTTCTGGTTATCACCACGGTTGAGTTTTGGAGAGAGGACCTTCTCGTGCAGGTCAGGTGGAACAGCATCGATTGATTCGCAGAATTTGATGAAGACACGTAGAGTGTCCATCTGCGTTTTCACGGTAACGTTATTCAGATCCCCCTCCTTTCGTCGCCAAACCTTGAATTCATGCAACTGACGTCCTGTTAGCGTATTCAGGTCGGTGACTTCCTCCTGTTCGCACCATCGCAGAAAATGCCCGATACGGTATTTGTGCGCCTGAAGCGTGTTTGGAGTTACTTCGGCACGCCGTTCGTCAAGATACAGTTCGAACGCATCTGCTGGGTGGATCGACTCGAGCTGGTATTCGGTCATAGTTTCGCCCTGATTGGTACTGTCTCACCCTCTCAGGCATGATAATTCTATCACAGACTATAGTAGAGGTTACTCAGACTGAGCGGGAGTTCGAGAATCGAGCCCCAATGCGATTATTGTGACCACCCTCTCAGACTATCTCTGATATGTAGTAGCCAGCGAATTTCTGATAAGCCGCCTAGAATAGGCGTTGGATAGGATACCAGAGGATGTGGATAGGCTCTAAACTACAATGTATTCCTTTCCAGTAGTCGAGTCTGTATGCCTAAAGTAGAGTGTCCATGCTGTGGTGAACAATTCTTTGTTGTATATCCAGACGAAGAGCAATCAGAGAAGCAAAAGGAATCACGATCGACGACGCTTGATGCGAGCGTAGTGTCATGGAATATGAGTGAGGCTCGCCATCCATACCCTGCTGAAACGGAGATGGATGAAGATCAAATCAAGCAGGAAATTCAGCGGGTTCAGGCAACACTTGAGATTAATGGAAAAAGGACTGATTTTGAGTTCTTCCAAAAGTCGGAAGATCAGTCCTACTTCTGGACTCATGTTGTCCGTGCTGACACTGATGCTGGACGGAAAAGCAAAAATACGGTTGTCTCTGACGATGGTGAATTGTACGTGAAGAATCGTGGTGTTCCATGGAACGCAGACAAACAATGGACGTACTTGTCGAAGGGGCAGTTACAAGAGCGAAGTAAAATCGCAGGATTAGGTGGAGTGGTTGAAATTCCAGAGAGTGAAGGTGGATTAGGACTATCACTGGATGAAAAGAACCGACCACTCGTAGTAAGTGGTGATCTCCAAACAGAGCTTGTACGGAAGCTGGCGAAGGCTCTTCTTGTTATGCAGTCGAGAGAGAATCCAGTTAAACAGTCGGTTTGAGTTCAACTTTGTTAATTTTCTGTACCAGGGGTAGTGAGCTCTGACAGAACTGGAGAACTCGTCTGTTTCTGCATCTCCGTCATCGGCGGCTCTGTTGAAATCCTCAAGTGGTGATAGGTTTCACGCGTCGTGCTGCATACAGAGAGTGGGCCTTGTTTAGACGCGACCGAGACCGGCACTAACGCATCGTTCTCGAAGTGTGAAACCGTACTGTGATGTGCTTACCAACGGATTCTGTTCAGTCAAAATGACTCCTAGCCCGTCCATCTAGGAGCGTCTAAACAAGGCTCAGAGAGTGTATTCAGCACTCGGTCACTGTTGATTTCACGCCGTTACTGGTGAATCAGCTGCTCACTAAGCGTGACTTTGCCCCCATCAGGGATTTAGATCAAGTACAAAACTACTACATAGCCACCTACACAAGGGCGTTATAATTAGAGGATAGAGAATGTCTGTGGAATCCGAACTCTCCGAAATGAGCGACTCAGGAGAGTTTGAGAAAGTTGCAAGTTCAGTTCTTCGACGAGCGGATTCACGCTATCAGTCTGCTATTCAGACCGGAATTAATCCCGAAGGTAAGCCTATTGCTGATCCTGTAGACGGGGTTGGTAGAGTCAAAGGATCTGACCCTCCTCACTACGTGTTCTTTGAGTATACGACGACACAGCGGTCGGATTTAGATTCAAAGTGGCTGGCAGATCCAGGCTCTGAGAGTAGCCAACCAAAAGGAGATCTTATCAAAGTCGCTGAAGTCGTCGAGGAACTTCGAGAAGAATCACCTGACGCAAGGGTTACTGTCGTCTTGGTCTCGAATCGCTCGCCGAAGAGCGAAGTTGTTACATCAGTATATGAAAAAGCCGATAGCTTAGATCTAGAACCGGATATTTGGGGCGTACATGAACTCTGCGACTTCCTAAATAACGATCCAGATGGGCAGTATATCCGGAGTCAGTATTTCGATATAGACGAAGAGCGGCTGTCGGAGCCACTTTTGAGGGATTTATCCAAGCAAAGTATCAAAGCGTATCAGGAAAGTTTCCATATCCAAGAAGAGGAGTCCAGAGTAGAGCGACCAGAGCTATCGACTATACTCAATAAGGTTCGTAGTTCGGAATCTGGGAGTTACTTTGTTCCCATAGTTGGAAACTCCGGATTTGGAAAAACGGTAACTTGCTATCAGGCGATGAACCAGTGGTGGGAAAAGGGAGGACCGGCACTCAGACTTGACCCAGATGACATACAAGGAGTCAAAAGCCTATCACAATCCCTTCAATCAGCTCTAGATCGGCTTCATCCTACACTATACTCTTCGGCTGGACAAGAGGCTATCCAACTCGCACAAGACAACGAACGGTTACTGCTTGTGGTTGACGACCTTAGTCGTGCTGATAATCCACGATCTCTCTTTTCGAAAATCCGCAACTGGGTAGGTGGAGCAACAGACCAAAATTCCCCCGATTCAGGAGGAGTAGACGTCACTATTCTATGCCCTGTGTGGCCTCGAATATGGGCCAAGCTTGAACGAGATGTTGATTACACCAAGTTCGCAGACCCTGTTGAGTTGGGGCCATTCTCGTCTGATTTAGCAGTTGAGCTGATCAGAACCCATGCAGATATTCATGGAGTAGACATCGAGAAGGAAAAGACTCGAGACTTGGCAGAAAAAATCGAATGTGATCCCCACCTCATCGGCCTGCTGGGGAAGCTTCTACAGAGAAATGAGAACATCGAAAGCATCCCAGACACATCAAAAGAGATTCTGCGCGAGTATGTTCAGTATTCGTATGAAACAGCTAGCGAATTTTCAGACAGCCGGTTGATTGATTCTGATTTCCGAATTGCAGTTGAGAAGCTATCTCTTGACGTTCTTGAAAATCGTGAATTTGAACCAACGTGGAGCACAGTCAGAAATTGGGCGGACTCTGGCTCAGACAATTTGGATGAAATTCGGGAACTTGCGACTCAAGCTCAAATATTAATCCTTCTCAAAACGGGGGCCGAGCAGCTTCTCTCTTTTCGGCACGATAGAATACGTGATTTCCTTCTATCTACTCATTGCCTCGATCAAATTACGGAGGACGAGGAGCTGCCCAGTTATATGAGTGACCCGTATTATTATTCGATTCTCGGGAAAGGAATTGCGTATTTCCGCCCATCAACGGATGTTCTCTCCCGACTCAGTAAATCAAATCCTCTCGCTCTTCTCGAAGCCCTTCACGAACTCGGCGGAGACGCACCAAAATATGAAGAGAAACTAGGAACAGAATTTCAACAATGGCTGGACGAACAAGGAGGACCTTCGGAGGTTCCCAGAAGTTTACTCGGCGAAGCAATGAATATTCTTCAGGAAACACAGTCAGGTCAAGTTCTTGAGATTGCTAAGTCCTTACCACAATTCCCGCCAGTTCAGTTAGCACGGTTCCGGAATGGAGATCTAGAGGCAGGAATCCAATTCTGTAATGACGATATGGGGGGGTCTCCAAACACCAATCACCCACAGCGGGATGCAGTATTTAAGGAAGCCAGGCAACGATTCGGTGGCCAATATGCAGAGACGCTTTCGGAGGTCCTTTCATCGGTTACTGCTGAACATGCCCTTGGCGCACTTCGACTTGCTGGATTCCTCGGACGATCTGAACTGATATCAGGGCTTGAGGATTGCTGGGAAAAACATCAAGACGATCCTGAACTCCTACCGGCATTTTTGTGGGCCGTCTTCCAATGCGGGATTCCCGAACAGCCATCTCTCGTTGATCAGGTGATTAGTCAGTGGGCTTCCTTACCGAGTGGCAGTACTATCGACGACTCAAGTGATGAATTCGGTAAGGGTGATGTATTTTCTCATGTGAAGTTCTCTCTCACGAGAGATCCCAGCGAGGCACAAATTCGATATCTCGTCAATTCAGTTGAGGAGTTCCCAGATGTAGAGTACCACCTTGTCAATCTCCTCAGTAAGGTGGCAGATCCGGACGCGCTAGATGTGGTTGTTCACAAGCGAGGGGAAAATATGCAGAAGACCGACTTACCATCGCCTTGGGCGATAACCCTTCTGGACCAATGGCGGCCCGAAACTGCACGCGGACAGGCTCTTCCTCTAGAAGGAAAGCATCGGATGAAAAAGATCTGGTCAAGTGAGGACAATATTGAGGAGGTACGGACCAGCGCGTTCCAACTTTGGGCGCGAAACGCACAATCCGACGATATTGAGGAGTTGAAGCGTGTGAGTGAGAATGATCTATTTTCATATACGGCAAATTACTACCGGCTGAAGCTGGGCGATGAGACCGCTGTTAGGTCCACTCAAATAGACTTCCTTGAAAACGATGGTCTTCTTGAGCCATTACCGAATGCTTGGTGTCCCGAAGCTTTCGAATTGATAGATGATCTACTCAGTCAACACCCCCAAGATGAATCTGGAGAATTATTCTATCACCTAGCGGATGTTCTATTCCGTATCCCTGAGGACGATGCAGAGGAACTCTTGAATACGCATTGGGAGAAGGTGAACAATCGTCCCAAATTCTTCCAAGCGGCGCTATATACTGCCACGCCGGTCACTAGAGAGCTTGCGAAGAGCGAATTCCATGACAGTGATAATCCGGAATCCCTGTTTAATCATCTCAGTATGAACTTCGGATTTAATATGTATGGACAGTCCGAACTAATCACCCAAGAACACCTCTATTCACTTGAACCATATCTGAAACATATCGATGAAATGGATTTAATGAGGATTGGTGAGAAGGCCAATGAGATTGGAATGAAAGAATGGGCGATTGAGCACTTAAGGCCTCATCTATCCGAAGACTGGCGACAGACCCTCTACCCGACCCCCGATGACATCCATCAAGAGCTCAACGACTTGGAGGGAAGTGAAGATGTGTCGCGGGAAATTAGGGGGTGGATGACGAGATTCGATCGGCGTGGGGTATCAAAGTCCGAAGTATTTGATGTCCTCGAGAAATGGTTACAGAGTGACCCGACGGTGGACGGTTACCGTATTGTTGCAGAAATAGTAAAGAACTGGGGAACCCGTCAGGAATTATCAATTTTAGATGGCATTCCTATCGAAGATGACCGTATACAAAGATTACGCAAGGATGCAGAATTCGGCGTTCGAGTTCGAAGCCTAAACTGACGTACGATGAGATGGACTGGGATGTGACCGTTGACGAGCAGGTGGCCGAACGACTCCGATCGTGGTTCAGCGACGAATCGCTCAAGACGGGATACCCCACCACAATTGACGAGGCGTTAATCATCCCAATCGAGGAAGAGAAGGACGCATTTGAGACAAAAGGATTCATGAACACGGTGTTGGACAATTCGTTGGAGGCGTTTGTCGAGATTGTGATCGGGTTGACCGAGGATGTCCACGAGAGAATGGATCAACGGCAGGAACAGGTCTGACCGGTCACTGCCCAACGTTCTCCCTCGATGTTATCGTCTTGCCCAATCTAAGTGCTCTATCGACCGATTCGAGCAGCACTGATTCCGACACCCTACGGTGACCGATACGCGCTGTGTATTCAGCACGCAGTTCGTATCAGATGTTAAGGGTTTCGACAGAGTCTAATCGGCTAGTACGACAGACGCGATCGTGATAGAAGACGTGCTGGAAAGTCGGGAGAAACTGAGTTAGTTGAGGGCACAGAACCACGATAGCTTATACTGGTGAATTTGCCGGTTTACCCGTCTGGTTTCGTTCTTCTGGGATCAGTGATTTCACCGTCGTAGATCTGTTTTGAGGGGTGTCCGAATCCGCTTTCTTTCATTTCGTAAATGCAGTCTCCGCAAATGAACTCTCCTTCAGGAAGGCCGCCTGTGAGCTCGTACTCGGTGAAATCTTTCTCTATGAGATGGCCTTTCTCTGTGTAACCGCAGTAGGCGCTATGCTTTAGACCGGTGTATTCCATTCGGTCCACTTCTCTTGTGGCTCGAGGGATGTGATAGTGGATTCTGCGAGTGAAACCATCTATCACATCCTTCTCTTTGATTACCCTCATGGCTCGGGCTTCGTAGCGGTTCTATACGGGAGTATTTCGCTATAGATGTAAAAACCTACTCTCGCAGGAATGTGAGTGACAGTCTCAACGGGGATATGGGTTAGACGGTTACCTGTCCATACCGAACTCGTCTCGTCGGAGTTTACGCTTCTCGGACTCGGTCCGCTTGTCGTAATGCTCCTCCATAGTGCGTACCGAGAGATTCACTCGATCCGCCACCAACTCCTTTCGGTGGCCTTCGTCTAGGAGGTATGTTACGCTGGATCGGCGTAGATCATGTGGTGCGATGGAACTTGGACAGCGTGCGGCATACAGTCGAGTCGTTGCTTCGCACTCGGCGATTTCTCGGTCGTGTGGACACTCATTCGCGAAATCGCATGGACGCGTGATCTGGTTTACGTGATCTCGGACATTGGAATGGCTGACGCGGCCCTGTTCGGTAGTGAACAGCGGTGATCGGTCATAGTCGTCGGTGACATCGAAACGTTTCCCTTCGATATAATCATCCAGAAGCGAGCAACACCAGAGTGCGAGATTCACTTCTCGTTCGCTGTGTTCTTGGTTCTTGAGTGGAGTATCCGTGTCGGGGCGATGATGGAGCTCTACGTAATGTTCCTCGGGATGGTAGTCATCCAGATCGAGTGCCCGAAGTGCTCCAAGTCGCATTCCAGTGTGCCAGAGAACGGCGAAAACAGTATGTCGAAGAGAGGCATACTCGTATTTCTCGAGGAACGACAGGATCTGCTGTGCCTTCTCCGAGCCGATTTTCATGTTGCGGCTAGCGTCGTCAGGCTGTGCGACCGTCATTCCATCGGCTAGACCGTTTTCGACGAGTCCGCGGCTCTGTAGCCAGCGGACGAACACTCGAAGGACAGTCATCTGGTTGTAGAGGGTCACTTCACCGACCTCCAGCTGGCGATCCAGCCTGAAGTCAGCGAGATCGAATCCATCGATGTCGTTGACGTACTCGATGTCTTCGTCGTCACACCACTGCCACCACTGTCGGAGGAGCGACCGATGGTTGTAGAGGGTGGCGTCGGAAACGTCGGGCTCGCGTTCTTTGAGATAGCGTTGCGCCGCTTCTTTCGGGGTCATCTTCCGTGTCATAGTGATTGGTGACCCACGAGACGCGGAGTCGCCCACGTTGCGACGACATCGATCAATTACCCATGTGGGTCGGCCTCGATTGAGTGCAAGCGCGCGGTGGCGTGATCGCCACGGGTCTGGGATGGCCGGATGGTTGGTCTGCCTGCGATGGTGGATACACCTCCAGACACGGAAGCGCAGGCGCGCAAGCGCCGAGTACCGTGGGAGGCCGGCAGTGAGGGGTGCAGCGAGCGTAGCGAGCGAACCGCGAACGTCAGAAAAGGCGTGAAATGCGGTTTATTTCACGCCTTTTCGGTGCAGTTCAAATCTGCCCCAACCCATTTTCCCGACGCAATAACGAGGAGCAACGCGACGAGTTCACGTCGGGTAAATTGATACGGGTAGTTTGAATCAGACGAGTCGCGCACAGCGAAGCGAGCACGT
>LFCJ01000334.1_pt1 | contig 28513 bp, 13 predicted proteins | sample 643141 | NCBI WGS metagenome assembly LFCJ01 (sample SAMN03766243, study PRJNA286221) | soda lake metagenome | biome: soda lake; feature: Kulunda steppe; material: water; isolation source: sample B1-Br-g2 brine of Lake Bitter-1 | place: Russia: Kulunda steppe | collected 2010-07
GTTTTGTCCAATTTTTCGGAAAGCCCATCAATTGTTCCACAAATGTCGGATTACAGAAATATTTATTAAAATGCATAGTTTTTGCGTATTTACCTTTTTCATGAATGTGCGAGTCTTTTTCAAATAGAAGTTGAACCATAAATGTTGTTTCACATCTAGGCGAGGAAATGGCTCGAAATGTATGCCAAAAGGTATAATTTGGTGTCGCCCATTTCTTTTTTTTAAATTGATGAACTCCGTCATCAAACCGCAGATCTAAAACGTTTTCTTTCACTATTTTATCCGCGGATTTGATTTCTTCTTGGATAGGATATATCTGTATTAGGTCATCTGTGTATGTAGTACTAGAGCCTCTTTTTCTTTTGATTTGGTTGCTTTGATTTATTTCTTTTTTTGCTTCATTTTGTTGTAAAATGAAAAAAGAATCTATAAGTATATTCCAAGCATGTGCAGCACATTGAGGAACGATAGAATTGCCTAAAGACTTGCAACGTTGTACCATAAGTTTATGTGTTTCTTTCGTGTAATCCTCTTTGCGGAGTAAGCGCTCAAAAGTAATATCTAGCCAATCTACATTTTCGATGTTTTTCTCATGATTTAAGGGTCTGAGTTTTTTGAAAAATAAGTCTTTGATAGACTCTAATCCTAATCGTTTGTGCGTCCTGTAACAAAAACAGTACCATCTTCGTCTTTTATGAAGCGCGCCGACATCTGAAGCATTAACATACGTCCATAAACAAGAAAAACGACGTTTATGTAACTCTTCTTGTATTTTATCCAATCCCCGAAATCGAATTTGAGGGGAGTTCTCTAAAAACATAAATTGAACATTGGGCAGCAAATCAAGTACTCTTAAGACTTCACTGAACAATCCGGAAAATTCTCCATCCAAGCCTTTACCATGTATATTCGCTATACTTATATCCGTACATGGAAAACCTGCAGTAATCATTTCGGTAGTCTTTAAGAATGTGTGAATGCGTAAATAATCTTTGTCGATCTTGCGAATATCAGGAATAATAAAAGAAGAAGGAAAATGTTTTTCCAAAATCTTTTGGCAGAAGTCATCTTTTTCACAATAAGCGAGTGTTTCCGTTATTCCTTTGAGAGCAAGCGAAAAGCCTCCGATGCCAGAAAATAAATCCATAACACGTATGGATTTCGCGGGGTCAAGCATATCTTCCACTCAGAAGGATATGCTGATGTTTTGTATCTATTATAATATTATTTAAAAATTTGCAAAGTAAAAAATATATAAAAGATATAGCTAATCCAAAACACATAAAAAATAAAAATGGAAAATGCTTCTTCTTCAAATCAAGTGTTAGAGAATCTTTCATGTGACAAAGCCGTCGAACTCATTTTTCAAGAAAACGCGCATTATGATATAACAGATGCTAGCTTGAATGGTTTAGACAATGCCCAAGATGCTTTTTGGTTTTTAACAAAGATATTGAAAGATGGTATTGTTTTCTTATTTAAGGATGAAAAGGGTGATGTTGACTTGGATGTTTTAACGGATACCGACTTTGAGAAAATAAACAGATGTATGCAAAAGCTTGGTGTAAACGTTGAAATGAAGGTTTCTATTCCATCGAATCCGCAAGAGGTACTCAGACATCAACAGTATTTAGAGGATTTACAAAAGAAAGATCTAAAGATTGCGATGTCGTATTTCATTGTCAATCATGATCCGAGCAAGTTAGAGAATCACATTCTTCTATTAATAACTCAAACGAAGATTATCGTGGTAGGATTTACATATTGCACTTATGCGTGAGAGATTAGATGATATATAATCTTTTCTAAAAATAAATATGAACTCAAAAGTTATAATTTGGGGGTTATTATTTGTTGCTTTTGTTTTTTTCACCCTATTTATCAAATTGAAATATGCGGGTCAAGAAAGGGTTAAAGATCAATTAAAAGAATCTTTTGATGAAAATAAAGGCGAAGATGAGAATAGACTTGTGGGGTTTTCCGTAGCACCGACACAAAATCAAGATTTGACGGTGCGGATGCGCCCGAATCCGTTGTATATGCCCATGCCCTCATTCTTTCTTAATCCATATGAGGGAACGATGCGTGATTATTCTGAAAATAGTTACCAGGCGAAATTGCAAGGAGATGCCGTTATCGAAAATGGAAAGATTGTATTGAAAGGACATCGACCTTATGTGTCTACAAATTATCGCCCTAATCTTGACAATAACAGGCTATATTCATTTTTGATCTGGTTTAGAGATGATGGTGCAGGTATTTCGAGGAGTACGAACACTGCTCTCGTGAGCAATTATGGTGCTTTGTTTAGCAAAGAAATTGCGACGTTACATATTCGTAGCGATGGGACGGTTTCCATTCGTGAAAGAAATAGTGATATGAAGACATATTTAGCTACTTCAGAACAATCATATACGGATGGCAAATGGCATTGTTTTATAAAAGTAGCTACAGAGACAGAACAAAAGTTATATGTAGATGGAGAAGAAGTTGCATCGACAGGAAGACCTGGTGGAAAAATCACGAGTAATATGCCTATCGTCATAGGTGGAAATACTTTGATGCGTTATCAAACATGTGATATAGGTCCTGTACAAATTTACGAAGATATTGCTTTAGATGAGAACCAAATAAAAAAACTAATGGAGAACTCGAATTTATTGTCTGTGATGGAGCGGAATTTGCAACTTTTGATGGTTAATAATATCATGATTCAACCTGATATTTCATTGAATCCTTTTACTGCGGATGAGGTTGGATCCATTCAACCGAATTTTGCTCAAGATAGATATAAAGCGACATTAGAAGGAGAAGCGAGTTATAATGTTGAAAAAGGGTTTCTTTTTGAGGAGGAAGGATCTTTCATAAAAACGAATTTTACACCTGTATTAAACAATTTAAAAGAGTACACCTTTGCGCTTTGGTTTAAGAGTAAGCCGGGTGGTTTTACTGGTCAGGGCAGTCAAGGCAGTCAAGATAATAATGAATTAAGAGCTTCTTTGGTAAGTAATAAAGGTTCTTCGGCGTCCGGAACAAAAGCTTGGACAAGTCTAGATATTACGGAAAGTGGTCAAATTTATATGAGTGAACAAAATATGGATGGAGTCATTCATTCTTTTACGACAGAGAAAAAATATGCGGATGGAAATTGGCATAATATTGCCAAGGTGGCCACTTCGTCTCATCAAATATTATACATAGATGGAGTAGAAATAGGGCGTTCAGGAAGACCGGGTGGTGTCATCACGGATAAAGATGGTTACATTGTCGTCGGAGGCGGAGCGAAACAAGTGTTTCAATCTTGCATATTGGGTCCGGTTTACATGTATGTCGGTCACGCTTTTTTGAGAAGTCAAGTGGGAGCTTTGCAGATGTTAGATCTTTTCTTTTTGCGGCGTTTAGTCATGTTACAAAGAGATGAAGCACATCGAGAAGCAATAGAGGCATTGAACAGGACACCAACGATGATAGGTACAGGTGGTGATAAAGTGTATGATTATGATGACTATTCTGTTCATGTGTTTAGTATACCGGGAGAAACGACATTTGAAATAAACGAGGACGGTCATGTCGATGTTCTTTTGATTGCCGGCGGAGGCAGTGGGGGTAGTCAAGATAGTCATAGCGGGGGTGGAGGAGGCGGGGGTGCCGGAGGATTAGTTTTAGGACAGAATGTAAAAGTAAAAAGAGGATCTATGAAAGTCGTGGTGGGAACCGGAGGATTAGCTGTGAGCGGTAACAGAAGGGGTGAAAATGGAGGGGATTCTGTATTTTTAGATCTTCGTGCGATCGGAGGTGGTGGTGGAGGTTCGCATAATCAAGCTCCTTCCCAAGGTGGTTCTGGTGGCGGCGCTCGATCAACGCGAAATACTGTAAATGGTGCCGTAGGTGTACAGAGAGAAAAGAATTTTTGGGGTATGGGTTCTCATGGTGGACAAGGACTTGGTACAAGATCAAATGATGAAGGTGGTGCGGGTGGAGGTGGTGCGATGTCGCGCGGACAAAGCAATGCCGCTTTGAGAGGAGGAGACGGAGGTGAAGGTATTAATATGAGTTATATTTTTGGGACCGAAATCGGAGAAGAGGGTATTCTTGCAGGTGGTGGCGGCGGTGGGTCAGGTCGGGAAGGAATAATTGCATTGAGAGGAAAAGGAGGAGGCGGAAACGGAGGCAGTTCTGGAAGTTGGGGAGAAAATGGATTAGATGCAACAGGTGGAGGTGGCGGCGGGGGTAGTCAAAATGGATATTCCGGAGCCGGAGGGTCGGGTATGGTTTTAATAAGATATAGAGCCAAAGAAGCCAACATAAACGAAGAATATAGAAATCGCCGTTCAAGGAATAATTACAAATACTTTTTATGGAGCGTAAAAAGGACACGTGTTGAAAGTGCGGGTGTGCAGGTGGCTTCATTCCAATTCAAAATAGATGGTGAGTGGGTGAATCCTGTATCTGTTACTGATGTTGGATCATATACATATGAATCGAGCGGAGATCCTGAAAATTTATTAGATGGTCAAGTAGGCGCGTCTGCTCGTAAATTGAGCGTTTTGAGACCTTCAGATGGAAAATGGGCCGGCATTTTCACTTTAAAAGATGCCCAACATGTCCAGGGTTATCGATGGGCCACGGGAGGCAATGCGGAACGAGATCCCGTACAGTGGACATTAGAAGCCTCTGAATCGCGACATGGTCCATTTTTCCCCATAGATGAAAAAATAATGGAAAATGAAATTGCTAGGAATGATTGGACGCCTAATTTGAGAGTACGGTATGACATAGAAAAAGAAAAAAGCCGTTTTATTCAAGATCCTAGTGTGGAAGGCGGAGATCGTATTATTGAAGTAGCCGGGGATCGTGTTCATGTTTTTAAAACACCGGGAGAGCATTCCATAGTTTTTGAAACTCCGACACGCGTTCAACTTTTAATCGTAGGTGGTGGAGGCGGTGGTGGTGGCGCCCATGGAAACAGTTCCGGTGGTGGAGGAGGTGGTGGTGAAGTCGTCTATGTTCAAGAATATAAAGTAGAAACGGGAACTGTACCTATCATCGTGGGTGAAGGAGGAACATCTAGAGCAGAAAATGTGGGAAGAAAAGGTAAACCCTCTGCTTTTGGCCCGATTCGAGTAAATGGAGGAGGTGGTGGTGCGCGCGGGCAGGAAAACGGGATTGCAAATGATCAATCTACGGGTGGTTCAGGAGGAGGATCCGGAAGAACAATACGTTTTCCCAAAGGTGGATTGAGCGTGACTTTTAATGCTCAAGGTATGGGTCATAAGGGAGGACCAAATACGGAAGATGATGCCGCAGGAGGTGGTGGCGCGTCGGAAGCAGGTAAGGTATTACATGGGGGTCAAGGCTTTAAATCCAATATAACAGGTGAAGAAATTGTTTATGGAAGTGGAGGCGGAGGTGGACGCACGAGAGCGGAAGCAGGAAAAGGAGGTCAAAATGGAGGTGATGGAGGTCGCGCAGAAGGCAAAGACGGCATCAATGGTACGGGATCTGGAGGCGGGGGAGGTGCAAGCATTGAACAGAGTAATGGAAGGACAATAAATTGGCAAGGAGGTTCGGGAGGTCATGGAACTGTTATCGTCCGCTATTCAGCTTCTTTGACCTCATTGCCCGATAGGCGAAAGGAAGAATCAAGGTTTGATAATATGGGTCCTCGTCTTGAATCAAAAGACGAAGAAAAAATAAATGAAAAGGTGAAACAAGAAATCGAACGCGTACAAGGAGAAATCATAGAAAAAATAATTCAGACTATGGACATGCGAAGTTCGACTTATACTGATGGAAAACTCGAAATCAGTAAAATTATCGAACCTTTGAATACACCGAGTGCGACAGACTTTGTTGCCGGAGAGGATTACGCCGTCATAAGCGAAAAAAGTTCGAACCCCGGTTTCATGGCTAGATACGACCATCGATTTGGTAATTTACATGGTATAAGTTATGATGATCAATCCTGGGAATATTATATCGCTTTTGTTCCGGATAGAAATGTGAGCTTTAGATATACTTTTGAAGCTCCTTTTACCGGAGTCTACAGATTCAAAGTCCGTATTCACACCAACGGGTCTACCAATAACAATAGTTTCAAGGTCACCGTAAATGATAAAGAGCAATATAATTGGGAAACGCGGCCTAAAACGGAATGGGGTTGGGCGCTGTTACTGATTGAGTTTACCGAAGGACAAAACATCATAGATATAACGAGTGATGAACCCACCCCCTTCAGCGCCTTGAAAATCGAGCATGACATGTTCAACGAAGCGACAGCATTTCATGATGGCCAAATTACATTGAACGAAAATCATCAACCATTAGATTCTATAAGTGTTCGCGATTTTGAACAGCAAAAAGACTATATCATTATCAGTGAAATCAATCCAGATATTACGCGATTTACTAATATAGATAGCCGTCTTAATAGGATTGCAAACGTGTCTTATGATGATCAAGACTGGAATTATTTTGTGGTTTTATTCAGCAGAAACAATACGACTTTTAATTATACCTTCGATGCACCCGAAGCCGGTCCATATCTATTCAAGGTCCGTATCGATACAAGAGGTTCGGGAAACAATGATAGTTTTCATTTTGTGCTGAACGGACAAACCCATACGTGGCATACCGGTAGACCTAAGGGATGGGCATGGAGAACAAGAAAAATGGAATTGACAAAAGGAATGCATACTATAGGATTGCGCGCAAGAGAACCGACCGCATTTTCAGCTTTACGTATTGAAAAAGATGTAGAAGAAATTCAAAGAAGAGAAGAGGCAAGACGTGCGGAAGAAAGAAGAATTCAAAGTGTTAAAGAGAATAATAACAAAAAATTGTACGCCTTCCGTCAAAACGGTACATTTGAACTGGTGAAAGAACGCAAAGCGCATGTTTTACTCGTAGGTGGGGGTGAAAACGGATCGAGTAACCTGAAATGGGGACCGGGTGGAAAGGGGGGTGAGGTTGTCGATCGTAAAGTTGAGTTACCTATAGGAAAATATACTGTTACGGTAGCACGTACGGGAACAGGAGAAAATACTGTCATTAAAGAAAATAGCGGAAAATTCGAACTCGTTGCTGAAGGTAAAAAGAATGATGGTGAAGGTGTGCGTGTTTTGATCGGAGGACAAGAATTACATGTAGGTGGACGTGGTGGAAACGGAGGAAAATTCAATGGTGGCGATGCGCCTTTAGGTGGAGGTGGTGGCGGGGGTGGTGCGCACCATGGATGGCGACGTGGTGGAAAAGGTGGATCTGGTGGTAGAGACGGATATGGTGGCGGCGGTGGTGGAGCTTGGAGATCTGGAGGCGCCGGAGGGGAAGGTGGTCTCGGTAATGGAGAAAATGCGGAAAATCGACAAGGTGGTCATGGTGGCGGAGCAGTGGGAAGCAATTGGGGTGCAGGACGAGGAGTCCGAGGTGTGCATGGTGGAGGTGGAGGAGGTGCGGGTCAGAATACCGGAGGTGGCGGCGGAGGCGGAGGTAATCTTAATAGAACAAGAGAGACGGCACAAGGTGGGAGTGGTTTAGTCATGATCCAATTAGATTATGACCAAATACCTACCGAATTTGACGTCCAAGGTCGATTTACGAACGGCACTATTTCATTAAATGAAGATCATGAACCTTTTGACACAAAATCTACACAGTCTTTGACAAAAGGCCGCGATTACATCGTGGTGTCTGAAATAGAAAATGGTTTAGAAAACTTTTCTCATTTGAGTCGCTTCAAAGATATGTCATACAATGACCAACCTTGGAACTACTATACAATTCTTATTACGAATAATGCGACTTTTGAATACGAATTCAATGCTCCCAGTTCGGGCGATTACTTGTTAAAAGCGAGAATTAATCCTCTCGGTTCTGGGAGTCACGACAGTTTTAATGTGATTGTGAATGGAAGACAACAAATATGGCATACTCTACGCCCTCGTGAATGGGAATGGGATGCGACACTTATAACATTAAGACAGGGTAAAAATACTATAGGTTTGAGAAAAAGAGAGCAGACACCATTTAATGCCGTGCGTATTGAAAGACTCCAAAGCGTCAATGATATTCCTACACAAAGAAATGGTAGATGTGGTCCGAATTATGGTGCAAGGTGTTCGGGGGCGCGATGTTGCTCTCGATTTGGATGGTGTGCGAATTCACATGATCATTGTGTTCGATTTTTAGGGAATACTGATCTGAAATTCCAAGGCCCAGAATCAAGATTACTTCGACCTTTCGAACACACCATATCTCGAATTCAAAAAACATTTGCGTTTTGGAGCAATCGTCATGCAGCTCATTTCAGATTCACCAACGACTATAACTACTTTTTTAACCGATACAAAGAGAATGTGTTTTACATAATCATTTTAGACGAAAATGGACAAGAAATGAAGAACGCTTTACTTCGGTGTCACTTTTTAACAAGTGCAACAACAGGCCGAAGAATGTATAACCGATGGATTCGCTCAATACGTGTATGGGTCAATAAAAACGAAGATGCCACAAGACTGAGTGAATGTCGGTGGCAAAGTGTGAGCCAAGATGATTTTAATGACAGCACCCATTTCCCGAATCCTCCAGGATTTAGAAGAGATAGAGTTATGAATGTTCATTTATTAGATACTAATATGTCAGACAATATCGATACACCTCCTCGTTTCCGTCATTTTAGATGGTCTATACTAAGAAACCGTGGAAGATCGATTGGTGTGCAAGCAGGAGCATTTCAACTCAAAATCAATGGTCAATGGGTTAATCCATCTAGTGTTCAAGCAATAACACGAGCGAGTTATGGTGGACGTGGTAATGAGTCTCCCTCTCGACTCATTAATGGAAGACTAGGTTGGTCTAAGATGTTTAGTCTTTCAAGAACTTGGACAGGTATATTATCATTAAGCTCTCCTCAAATTGTTGAAGGATATCGATGGGGTACAGGAAATGATGTTCCTAACCGTGATCCTGTGCAATGGAAACTTGAAGCTTCTGAAAGTTCATCTTCCGGTCCATTTAAATTGATAGATGAACGCACAGATACCAGTTTACCGTCCAGAAATTCATGGAGAGAATATAATTTTAATAAATTGTAAGATTCTTCAATCAAAAAAATAAACGACTTTTTATTCTCAGTAAAAAATAATAATACATATAATAATTAAGTCATAATCACATGAAAAAAAGTGGAATTATCTATTTGTCTATGGCTGTTTTGTCCGTTCTGCTCATTTTACTCATTTACTTTAGGTTTTATTTCAAGCCAAAGGAAGAGTTTCAATTAAAACCTGTTGTCGTGGGAAGCACTACAGAAAGATTAAAATCAGAGGAATATGTGGTTCATTTACAACACATGCCATCTACGATGCCACAACCTCAATTGTTAATCAATCCGTTTGATGGTCGGACCTCGGATCAAAGTGGAAACAATCATATGGTTTCTTTAGAAGGTGGAACAAAAATAGATAATGGAAAAATTGTCCTCACGGGCAATAATTCTTTTATTAATACAAACTTTAGACCTAACCTTGATAATAATGTCGAATATACTTTCATGATGTGGTTTAGAGACGATGCCCCAGGTACGACCAGTGCAATAAACAATGATAATAACACCATGACCTCTTTGATCAGTAATTTTGGTCCACTGTTTACTTGGGAATTTACAGGATTACATATCGATAACCAAGGAAGGATACACATTTCTGAAAGAAATCATTTACGTCAAATAAAGAGTGCCTCTACATCTCGTAGTTTCACAGATGGTAAATGGCATCTCCTCACGAAAGTCGCAACATCAAGATCACAAATTTTGTATATTGGAGGGGAAAAAATGCTTGAAACAGAAAGAGTAGGAGGAAGAGTAACAAGTCGGACGAACAATATTGTGATAGGCGGTGGACGTATGGGAAGATTCCAGACTGCCGAAGTTGGACCGGTACAAATATTTATTGGTACCGCTTTGAATCAAAGGCAAGTACAATATGTTTTTCAAACGCAGAGTGTGTATAGAAGAGCGCCTCATGTTGATATAGTTCCTTTGACCCTCCATGCGGATATGATAGTGGTGAATGGAAAATCTCATGCGCCCTTACAATCACATAGTATCAATAATTACAAGGCGAATGAAGATTATATTGTTATCGATAGTGAAAATCCAGATCCGGCCAATTTTGCTAGTTTAGACAATCGAATAAGTAGACTGCGAAGTCACATGTGGGATGATCAAAATTGGCAGTATTATATCATTCTTGTTTCGAGGCGTACTACCTTGTTTTATCATGTGGATATTCCCGAAGATGGATTATATTTTTTTAATGTTCGGATGTATTCATGGAGAAGGGGAAGACAACGCAATTTTGATATTCTCATAAAAGACCCTGAAGAAGAAGATAACGATGATGACCCTTTTTCTGATGAAGAAGAGGAAGAGGAAGAGGAAGAAAATGAACTTGATGGCGAACGAACGGTAGACGGTAAACGGTTAGTAAAACAAGCTATTCATGTACGAAATAATACGATTTGGAATTGGTACACTTACCGTCTACAACTCAAGAAAGGTGTAAACAAAATTGGATTAAAAAACAGAATCCCAACTCCCATTTCCGCTCTACAAATCGTCAATGCATGAAATAAATACAAAATAATTATATAAGAGATTTTTATTTTTTAAATCAATCAAAAATAGTATTTTTAATCCTTATTTCCAATTATGAATAAAGAAACAGAGAAAAAAGATAAAGAGAAAGTATTGTTTTCAGAACATCAATATCTGAACTTGTTACGTGACATTTTAGAAAAAGGAAACAGACGATCCGATCGCACAAATGTCGGAACTCTCAGTTTGTTTGGAAAACAAATGGTATTTGACATTTCAGAACATATTCCTCTTTTGACAACTAAGAAAATGGCTTGGAAAACATTGATTCGTGAACTATTGTGGTTTTTGAGTGGATCTACTAATAGTCGGGTTCTCGAAGATCAAGGCGTTCATATTTGGTCAGGGAACACATCTCGACAGTTTTTAGATGAAAGACGTCTCAATCACTATAATGAAGGAGATATAGGGCCTTTGTATCCATTTTCATTTCGACATTATGGTGCAACATACAAGGGTTGTGATAAATCTTACAAAGGAGAAGGATATGATCAATGGACACATCTCATCCAGGGTCTAAAAAAAGACCCATTCTCAAGGAGACATCTCATGACAACATATAATCCATCCGTCGTCGATCAATGCGTACTTCCTCCATGCCATGGAATCGCTATCCAGTTTTATGTCGAGCCTTTGACTGATTTACCAGATTCTAAAAAGTTCGGATTAAAATGTCATGTATATTGTCGCTCGAGCGATGTATTCCTTGGTCTACCTTTTAACATAGCAAGCTATTGCGTTCTGACTTATATCGTCGCCACATTATGTGATATGAAACCTTTAGAATTAATAATGTCTCTTGGAGATAGTCATATTTATATGAATCATGTAGATCAAGTCAAAGAACAACTCACAAGACAACCGTATATCCCGCCTACACTAAAAATAAAAGAATCCATTAAAGAAAAAGATATTTCTGAGGTGATCTTATCTGACTTTGAACTTATTGATTACGTTCATCATGCGCCTATTAAAGCTGATATGGCAATATAAATTATTTATTTTCTTTTTTTTCTACATACACTCCGTTTCGTATAGAAAAGAAAATTGTTTCACTTGATATAAATCATAATGAAACACACCTATACGAACATCGTGTTGGAAAAGTTCTCATCTCGTGTAAAAATAGCATCTGTGTATGAACCATAGCAAACATTATGACTATAATATTTTCTACAATTATCATAATTAGCAATGTTTTTGAAGTACTTTCAATGTAAGAAGTTTCATTGTCATTTTCTCACGAATTGGCGAAAACAACAAGAATCGAAACGAGAAAAACAAATTTGGAGTACATTTACACGTAATCAATTTCCATTTTTAACAATTCTCATAAACCTGACCAACGGATCTATCGACCATATTGAGGAGGGTGAAAAAATGAATACATTAAAAATAAATCACATTCTACGACAAGCTCTAGACATTCGCTTTTTAGATATAGGTCAGGAACATTGTGAATCTCTTCTCAAATTCTTACTCGTCAATGAAGATAAGGTTGATCACATACAGTCCATGAAAATCGGACACCATGACTTTTATTTCATACACTGTGATATCACTCATATAGAGTCCATTTTCGTGATTTGCAAAAAGCTACACCATAATCATATCATTTTTTATTTATCAGCCATGACTCATATTAATGGTCATACCCAACAAGAAATAGAAAAGAATAAAAAGTACGTGGATGATGTGATCGAAATAGAACACCAAATTTTACAAGACATATTCCCTCAACACATTCTCAATAATATTCTTGAAAAACATGAATCTTCACATTATCTGAAGATTAATTCCTTAAAAAATGACAGGGGAAACGACCATCAATCCGCACCTATTTCAAAATTGCCTTTAAATGACTTGAACTCATCATCTCAATCGCATCAAATGATGACAAAAAATGCAAGAGACTCTTTGGACCTTGGTGAAACTGCTATAGAATTAACAGATGTAGCCATAATGTTCTTAGATGTCGTGGGTTTCACTAGCTTGGCGAGCAGATTACATCCCAAACAAACGATGTATATTTTGAACAAACTCTTTTTTTTGTATGACTCCCTATGCAATGAAATGCATATACATAAATTAGAAACGGCCGGTGATTGTTACATTGCATGTCATGGAGTGTTTGATGAAGCATTGTTTCCTCTAAAAATCTGCAAAAAACAAATTTCAAAAGAGAGAGATAGAAAAGATGCTAAATATTCGGCACTAAAACTTTTAGAGTTTTCCAAAAGACTTATATCTGAAACCAAAAAATTAGAATTCAAATTTTTAGAAAAGAGTGTAAGTATAAGAGTCGGTCTCCACATCGGAAATGTGATCAGTGGAAACATTGGTCTAAAATTACCCAAATTCAGTCTGTTTGGGGATGTCATGAACGTTGCATCTCGTATGGAAAGTACTTCGCAACCGAACTGTATTCAAGTCACAAAGACGTTTTATGAATATTTTCAAAGTGATGAGACAGATTTGGACTGGCAAAAACATTCTGACGTTTTTGTCAAAAATAAAGGTCTCATGGAAACTTATATATGTCAATTATAAATGAAAACTGTGCCTCAAAATTCTTATTTTTGGTTAGGTGTCTCGTTGTTCATGTTATTCTTTATCATTAGTCTCCTCGTCCTTTTGTATTTGTCCATGCGAAAGGAAATTCGTCAAATACATATGTTGCAATCAGATCGAGTTTACCCTCCCCGAAGAAATACACTCAAAGAGGAAAATCATGATTTCGAAGATAATAAAAATAGAGAAAGTGGAGAAAATGAGAATACGAATCAAAGTGAAAATGCTGAAAATCTAAATGAATTCGGATTCCGAATGAATGACAATTTAAATTCGCTTAATTTACCTCGACCTTTAAATATGTTTTCTTTATCGCCGCGAGATGTCTACATGAGAGATCGAGCGGTATTGCAGGACCCTTTATATCCACCCCTCAATCGGTCGTCTTTATCGCCACATGATTCTTATCGACTAGTAGGCTATCTTGTAAGCGAAGAATCACATGACGACAGTTGGCAATTGTTTGGACGCAAAATAAACAATACAAGATCTGAGTTTTACATCCGTCCAACAAACGCAAACGTAGACATGAAAATCCCCATTCAAGACAGCGATTTCATTAAACCCAGTTCAAGACTAAGAGATATTGATAATTTACCTGAAGTCACACATATAGACAACCCAATTTTGGGTTCCACTTCTTATAAAGTCGTCACAAATCCCAATGCTGATTTTTCTTCTCTTTATTTCTAACTCTTTTTTCTCTATGTCTTCGTCTTTTATTCAATATAAAAGAAGTAGTCTTTTATAAATTATTATGATTAACATTTTTGAGCATGAGAGTAAAGATGCTTATCCGATTTATGAAGATGACTTGAATGAGGACTATGAACGAACCTTAGAAAAGTACAAATCATTCCTCACCCCAGATAAAACATTCGATAAAGTGAAAAATTGTTTTGAAAATTCTGTCCAAAGGGATGAAAAGGATATTGGAGAAGAAGACCAGACAAATCTAAAGCAACATGTGCGAAACAGAAAAGTGGAACTCAAAGATATTCCTGTTTTTTGTCAAACGGTAAATTGTCAAGAAATCAGTTTAGATGATAAAGAAAAAGATGAGGAGTTGTTTGAGCGCTTTAAAGAAATGGCTCTCAAATTCTATGATATAAATGGAATATCTCTTGTCTTTTTTTGTTATAATAAATCTCAAAACACGTATTCTTCATTCTTCCACCCTATTCATTCACCTTCATTTTTAGATAAAGTGAGTCATAAAATCGGGGGTGATGTTTATTTAGAAGAGTTGTTCAAAGGATCTCCATTTCTTTCTTTCAATTTACCACATAAGACAAAAATTGGGGATAGCCTTCAAGTCTTCTTTCTCCTTTTTGTAACAAATCCTTATCAATTGTATTTACAGAATAAAACAAAACAAAAACAAAACCGGTTGCCGATTAATTTGGAAAAAATTGGTTTTCTAGGCAATATTCAAATTCCGAATTTAGAAATACCATCGGGAAAGAAAAATCAAATGTTAAGATTAAAGTGTGGGTTTAATGTTATCAATAAAATAAATAGTGTCATAAGCAATCAGCAAGATGACAAACATTCGAAAATACCTTTGGATGTAGATGTCCGGCTGAAATATGAAAGAAAATACGTATCTTCATTCAGAAATGCAAAACATAAATCTTGGAACCTCGTCGAAGGTTCATTAATAATTCCTCTTCACAAATGCCTGTCTTTTTGTTTATCTGTTCTTAAGTTGTGTTACGTAAAAGATGTTTTTGATTATAAGAGATTGAATCTTGCATTAAAGCATGACGGTATGTTAAAGTGTGTACGTGAAAAACAACAAGAGGAAAAAGAATTGCATCAAAAATGGTTGGTATGTAAGCTTGAGTTTAAGAATCTCACCCAAAACTTAGTGTCTGTAGAAAACGAGATAGATGAATTTGAAAAATATAGATGCCGTGTAGAGCAATTAGAGGAAAAAAGACTTAGACACCAATATCGTAAGCTTTCGAAATTGGAAAATTGTCATGTGAACGCTATTGATTCTAATTCTGAGTCAGATTCAGATTTTGACTCTAATCATGATCATTAATCAGAAATGATTAAAACATTTTCACTTATCATTGTAAACAAGAAAGGAAACACTAATATGTATTTACCTTACTCTATTCAATTAATGTTCATCTGTTTAGTCATATTCATAGCCACTTTAGTCTTTTTTTTCCATACCCCAAACTCAAAGAAAAATGAAAAAGAAACCTTTCTTCAACTGAATCCAGATGCCATCCAAAAAATCAGAAACGGAAGTGGTATGGAAAAATGTTCGACTTTATTTTCTTCAGATCGCTCAATTCCCGACGATGAACATTTAACCATGACGCATTATATAAACGGTTTGAGAATCAGAAAATGGAAACCTAACGAAAATGAGATCGATGAGAGAAGGAATGAACTCAATATAGATCTTCAAGACAAAAACAAGGATTATTGTTATTTATATAATGACAAATTGAACGAGACTCAAGACTATGTGTTCAATTCAAATTCATCTGAGACAAATACTTGTTCTAAAAACAATCCCATTTTTCAATCTCCATTAGTGACTAATGTCTTTGAGTCTGAATACTTGGATAAAGCCCATCAGATGCCTATTAAAAAATGCGTATTTGAAATTGATAAAAGTAAGATGGAAGATGTTTCAGTTGTTACAGATTTTTGGAACAAATGGAAAACACATGATTGCTTTTCGATACAAAACGGTTTACGCGATCAATTATATGATTATGAAAAAAGAGAGAAAGCGCTTCGATTTAATTTAGGAAATATTCGATCGGAATTTATAACCGCGAGCAACAATTTTACTCTTTATAAAAATGAACTTTTCACCTGTAAAATGCAAAAAGATCGTTTAAATCGTGAATTGCAGCTCACCCAAGAAGCTTATGATAAAGCCCTAGAAAAAAGTGGCCGCCTCGAAGTGGATATTAATAATGATAAGGAAAAATTACATGAACTGCAGATAAATGTTGCCAAATTAGAGCAGAATATTTTAAATAAAAAAGAAAAAATAAATATCCGTACACAGCAACTAGAACTTTGCAACACGGAATCTATGCCTACTTGTGAAAGAAACCGTGTTGACATAAAAAGACAAACCGAATTTTTTGAACAGGACATTGCAAGACTAGAAGATGATATTGCGAGAACAAAAGACATTATTGGCGATCGTTGGAACCAATATGTTAAACGCAAAGAGGAATTAGAAATATGTCAAAATGAAATGAAGCGTTTGCAATCAGAATTGGCCAGGTTGACAGAATTGTATAACGAAAAATCTTCTCTTAATGCGACTTGTCAAGAAGAGAGAAAACAATTTGAAGAAGATTATGAGAAAAATAAAGAAAGTTATCACACCTCCAGTAACATTTTTTTTGAATGTGAAAACGAGAGAGAAATACTCAAAGACAGAGTTGAAAACTGTTCAAGCAATTTGAGCATATGTGTGAATGATGTTAAGAACTTGAATCCTTATGATGAAAATGGAGAATGGGTTAATGTATTTGATGAAGACAGAAATGCTATTGTAGTAGATGTAAACTCAAACAATGTATCCTCCCATTTTGATAGAATCGATGATACCATAGTTAAAATGAGTTCGGATCATGTTCTTGTTTCTGGCCAATATTCTGCATGTATGGTAAGAAACGCGGAACTTCGCACACATATAGACAATCTCCAAGAAAACAAAAAGGAATATCAAAGAGAATTGAATGCCCTCGAGACCAGAAAAAGACAGCTTGACGATAATATTGCTCAAACATCTATTGATAGTTTGAAATCTCAAAATCATCAAATGTTGGCTACGGCTTTGAATATTTCAGAACAACAAATTTTGGATAGCCTGCGCAATAAATGTGCATCGGATGCACAGAATCTTGATTTTGAATTTAATAAAGCGTCGCAAGAGGAACAGATACTCAATGAAGAAATTAGGCAATTAAGCCGAGAAGAAAATACATGTAAAGACGATTGCGATATTACTGTAACGCAATGTATGATTCATAAAGAACATCCAGCTATCTGTGGTGCATTACTCCATGAAGAAGACAATCCTGTTCATGTGACCATAGATATTTTTGATCAAACAAATGCCAAAGTTCAAACTATTATGTTGACAGAAATGGGACAGACAGAACGTGTCATGATATCCGGATCTATAGAATTAAAATATTTTGAGTATCATAATGATAACGAATCAAATATTGGCGTGACATTTCGTGCTGTTTCGGGAATAACGCATGGATCTAATCCACAACAAGTCATACGAAACATGTGTCCCGAAAATTTTGACAAAAATCAACCCCATCTCGTTGATTATATAGATCCATCGACAACATATCGTCGTGTCTACTTATATCGTGGCATTACATGTGTAACATTTATCGCCGGTCGACGATAACATAATAAAAAAAATGAACAAAAATCATCAATAGAAAGAACGAAATAAGACATAGAAAACCAAAGCTATGAAAGATGAATATAAAATATCATACCAATCTACAAAATATAGACGTTGAAAATTGACATAAAGAGCATAGACCCCAAAAAGCAACATAGAGTTCAAAAGTCGAAAGTCGATCGTATTTATGGACTTTGAATAATCAGGAAATTTATAGATTAAAACATACAAAAACGGTAAAATGTGAATGGCAATATGAATCAATAAAGTCTTAAAGAATCCGCTCAAAGTGACTACTTCATGAAAAAAAGGTATGACTACAAAACCAGGACGCACATAAAAGAAAAATGTACTTCCGACAAGGACAAATAAGGTCAAAAAAAACATATCAAAATATTTATAGCTTTGTTTGAAAAAGAGTAAAAATATCACCCAACATGTAAAATAATGTGTTTGAATCTTGATTAAATAAGCATACTTCAAAGATTTATTCATAATCTCCTTCTCTTTCGGAGTCATATCTCTTTCTGCATACGCTTCATCATCTACCTTTTTTTTATGAAATCGACCTTCACTTTGTGTTTGAATGGTCATAGTCTTTACCGTATAATATTATATCATAATCTAATAATTTTGACTATTTTTGACTCTTCCTGACTACACGATTCCAAAAGGACCATACACGTCGTGAAGGTCTATCTTCATACCATTTTCTCTTTCTTGATTTTTCTCAGAGCTGTCAGACGATGGATTAGGAAAAATAGGAAGAATGATATGCGCATACTCGTTTATTTTTCCTTGAATGGGCAACCTAAGTTTTCCACTCTCTTTATTTAGAATACATCGGGTCACATCCTTCATGTATTTAGGTTCAAAACAAGAAGAATTAATTGTAGCATGGGGATATTCTACACCCAATCCATCTTGAGGATCAAACACGATTAATGTACAAGTCTTCTTTGCATTTTTTTTGTTTGATTTCTTGCTTTTGTCTGTTTTGTTTGTATTTTCTCCACTAGTCGCGTCAAAAGATATTGGCATCTCGATCGGAAGTGTATACATTCTGCCTGAGATTTTCTTATTCATCAAGGAGAAAGATGTCGCATCTTCATTATCTTTATGAATCTCTATACCATCTCTATCATACTTTAGGGTAATATGATATTCAAACTTTCGATCCTTGTTTTGCATAATGATATAGCGCCATTGCATACATTTCAGCACCTCAATGCATTGCGGATTCATTTCTCTTAATATGTCGTTTATGTCTACATCTATGTCTGCGTTCATGTCCGCAGATGTAAAAGCATGCTTTGATATCTTGATTAGCTTGTTGGCAAACTCCGCATTGTTCGTGCTTCGTGTCACGATACTCTCTGGATCAATATCTTTTTTCCATGTACCTATCTCATGTTGCCTATAGACAACACACGCACGCACATCATCTTCTCTACTCTTATAATAATCATAAATCGTATCCGGATGATATAAACAGACATTCAATTTCTGTTCGGAAATGACAATTGTGGTCACTCTTGCCATATATCCCATTTTTTTCAGAGCCGCGTTCAATACGAATGAATCCTGTACATCATTATGATTATTGTGATTATTGTTTGCAAAGAAAACTCCGCCACCACAAGACACCACCGGAATTCTACCTTTTTGATAAATCCGCAATATATTCCAAAGTGTGACCGTTTGACGATGTTTACCTAATTTCATCACCACATCACTCGAAGCAAACAGTATATCCCCATCTAGATGCTTGAATTTTTCTGGATAATCGCCTTCTAGCTTTTGACCGAATGTACTTTTTCCCGAACCTATCGGGCCGACGACAATGATGATATCGAGTTCTTTGAGCTTATAATCCTTGTCCAAAACATAAGGATTTATTTTTTTAATGTTGGAGGAATACTTATCAAAGAGTTCCGGCTTGTCTTCTATGAGTTCTAGCGCCAAAATGTGTAATCCTATATTTTTCTTCAAGTCTTGAGGAAAGTACTTTTGCAAGAGGGGATACAATTCACCGTCATTCCAACTCCTAAAGATTTTCATCAAACGATCAAGCCAAATATATTTTCCTTGTTTAGTCGCACACCATCTTTCACAAAAATTGATGCACTTTTGGGATATATCGGCGATGGGTGAACAATTCTCTTCAAAACTTTTAGATAAGGGCGCCCGTAATGCCATCGTACTTGCCGTGTAGGGCGCAACTTTGAACTTCAAACGTTCGACGACCGAGTCGATATGAATGTTTGAATTGATTGAATTGATTGAATTGAAGTCCCCATCACTCATAATCGTTATGACGAATCCTTCGTACCTTTGGCCCAAAATATCCTTATGATTGACCGTTGATTGTTTGTTTTTGTAAGGTGCAAGAAGCTTGTCTACGTCATCAAAGTTTCCTAAGTCTCTCAATTTTTGCAACTTTATAGCCAAATCTTTAAGCTCTTCTCCACCCGAGATGGTATAACCACAATCGACAGGAAGATCCCATGCAGACACAAGATTTTCCCATGATCTATGCATAGGGCAGATTGATTTTTGATGCGGTTTAGGAGTGGAAAACCCTGATGTAATTACAAAACAAGATTCAGGACTTGTCACTCTTGCACCGTGACATTGATCATGAATCAGCATGACTTCCATCGAAAGAGTAGGCATATCATTTTCCAAAAGCTTTTGTGGGATTTTCTTGTTTTTGGTTTTCCCAGTGAGTAGAGAAACGACTACGACTTGTATGATATCTCTCACATATGTGTTGATCACAGACGCACAATTCTTACTAAACCCCGAAATATAAAGCGTTTCAGGATTATTAGGATCTTTATGGACTCCAACGATGCCAAGACTTCCACTATACTTATAGGAAAATTTATAAATGTTTTCAGGCACCATACAAATCGGCTTCTGAAGATCATCATTGTTAAACTTTGGATGGAAAGCATGTACTTGTTGGATCCCGTGATCAACATACCAAATCATGTGAAAACCACGAGGAAAATGATATTGTTGAGCTAAACGTATGAGAACGCGATCAGAATAGCAGGAAAATGTCACCACAAAATGTTCGGTTTTTGCATTTTGAGATTTGCAAAAGCTAACTTTAATGATTTTTTGATACTTTTCCAAGACTTCGATCAAATATGAATATGTTTGAGATTCCCTCAAATCATCTAGAAAATGTTCGTATAAACCATCTTTATTTTTAAGATCTTCGGTGTCGATCGTTTCATATAGAGTAATAGTGATGCCATCGTTTTCAGGATCAGAATTGACCTCTTTCACGAGTGTCTGTAGTGCGTCAACCGAAAGAGACATTTGATTTTTACCGTATGGTTGATATAGGATTTTCAACTTATATTCATCTAATTTTTCTTTTCTTCGTCATGTTTTCAATTTTTTTTGGTTCATCACGTTTTCAATTAACTTTTTTCTTTGTTAAGAATAACATAAAAGACACATTTCCATATGAACGATCGAAATATTTTTAACATTGTAGCCATAAGTACTCTCATTATTATGGGTATTATCTTTATCATTCAAGGATCTTACCTGATGCATCTCCAGAAAGAAGATAAACTTCCCAAAAAAGCCCATGTTTTGGGTATCATTAGTATCATCATTGCTATTATGGCCTTTGCGTTTGCAGTGTTTTACGCGCTCATGGGTTAAATTATTTCTTTTAGTTTCTTGTTTCTTGTATTTTATTTTATATTTGTTATAATATAAATAAGGACTATACAATCAGACATTTGAAAAATGGATCTTCTTCCTCAAGCATGGATTGTTCTTAGCGTCTTTGTTCTTTGTATTTTGACAAATTTGTTTTTTACTCTTTTCAATAAAGAGTATCGCCGCGCCGTCTTCAAAGACTCCACTAATGAAATCTTGACTTATTTTGCCCAAATATTCGTCATGGGCATAGTGTTGACTTATAGCGTACAATGCTCTTTACGTGGATCTCTTGTCATGCCATCTTGCAATGTTTTTACTTGGATACTGTCCAGTTTGATCGTCCTTCTTTTTATTTACAGCTTAGTGACTAAATTAAACACCTACGTGTTTAAAGATGATAAAAATAAGAAGAAAAAACTGACCGCTCAAGAAATTGAAGATGAGGAGGAACGATTCCTCTAGCTATAAGCTTCGATTATTCATTATTCATTATGTAATATTTAGGTTTAGATGTTGACGTAAAGCTTCTTTGATCTTTTTATTTTCTTCGGCAAGTTCTTGTATCGAACGAATCAATACTGGAACAAGCTTACCATAATCTATATGCAATGTCGTGTCTTCGCTTTCTCCCACACACTCTGGAAATACCTCGCGTGTCTCTTGAGCAATTAATCCGATTTCCCTTTGATATCCCCTACTTTCACATACGTTGATGCACTCTCCTGTAAGCGGATGAATAAATGAGGAATTCCAATAAAAGAACACCGGCCTTAAAAGCATCAATTTGTCTAAGCCATAAGGATTCTCACTATTTTGAAGCAAAGTGATTTTGTCTTTCATTCTCTTATCAGAAGAGTTGGAGGTGAGATTCCCTTGATTATCCGCATAGACTTGTTTGACTCCACCTGAAGATAAACGACTCAATCCAAAAGTACGTGTTTGAGGAACTAAAACGTTTGTATTGGCATTGCGTGAGAATTCCAACATAGATGTATCTCTTATCATAATTTTTATTTGATGGTCGCTATGCAAACTACTCACGATGTTTTCTTTATTCATATCATTCGTCATGCGAAGCTCAAAAAAGTTTTCATCAGGTTCACTTGCCGAACTAAAGATATCAAAAGGATTCCAATTACGCAATCTCAAATGTGTTGTTCCTTTATGACCCCCTGGGTTAATCACATCTAAAGTGTTTGCTACTATGCTTGTGTTACCTATTACATTATTGACTTTTTGATGATCAAGTACATAAACATCCACATTGACATTTGAATTTCCCGACAGAGATGCACCGGGTTGAATGCCTTGATAAGCAATATTCAAAAAAGATGCGCCTCCTCGATTATCTGTAGCATTCAAGTATATATTACTTCCTCCTAACATGACGACGGATCCTCTTTCTTGAGTATTTAAAATGTTGCTAAAGGTAGAAAAATCCCCAGCATTTTTATCTGTAGTCCTGATACCTCCTAATGATCCTGTTAATCTTAGATCTAAATTGGAAAAAGAGTGAACGCTCAATACATTGGGTTTCAGGTTTTTCATTTGAATTTCTTCCTCGATTTGAATGCGTTTGGCAAATACATTCCTTTCTACGTCTACAAACTGTTCTCCTGCTAAACCTATTCCACTACCAGCAACATCTAAAGAATACATCGGATAAGCAGTATGAACACCTATTTCACCGTTTTTTGTGACACGCATGTGTTCCACATCTCCCGTCATAAAACGACAGTCATGTTTACTCGCTAATGTCAAAGTTCCGCTTTCCAATTCATCCTGCACATATAAACCATTCCCTTCTAAACCGAGAAATCCGTAATTGTTTTGTGCATCATACAAACCCAAATATGTTGCTGCATGAGATGATGTACTTTGTATCTTGAGGGTAGCATGATTATCTTTGATCAACAATGCTGTCGGTTCGTCTTTTTTAGAATCTTGAGTATTTATAAAAGAAGATGCATTGTTGAATCCATTGATGTGTATACCATTGGCTTCGGGTAGAGCATTTATAATGATATTGCTCAAAACCATTCCCTCTCCTTCAACTGTCATATAATGATCGATCACACGTATCACAATATTTTCATTGTCAAATCCGATGGAACCATTCACACTCAATTCATGGATAGGTGATCGCGTGTTCACACCGAGTTTGTTCTCTTTGACCGTCAAAAAAGAGGTATATAATTCTTTAATATTCGACATGACATATTTATCGTTTATGATTTCTTGGCCATTAATGCCGATATTTCCTTTAACATCAAGAGTGGTGTTAGGTAAATCAAAGTTATCATGAATATTATAATTCAATCCAATATTACTTGCATCTGCTTTTATGACAGCCAAACCCGACATATTCGATAATCCTAAAAGAGGAACATAAGATGGTGTCGATTGGTATGTATATGCGGCATCCGGTGAAATGGTGAAATTTGCTTTGCCAGCGTGATTTGACAAACTGAATGCATTAAAAATACTTAGACTCTCTTTATTTTTCATAGGTATATCGGTACCGATACCGACCTGTCCATCATAGCGCACCCCTTCATTTGATCCAATCCATTGATTTTGGTATTCATTAAAAAAAATACCATTTTTGAGTAAGTTTCCACTAAAATTAATGTCACCGTGAACGTTTAATAGGTGTGAAGCATTATTGAAGTTGTTGCCTTCCGTAGAACCGATAAAAACCCTGTTTTCCATAGATTGAAATATAGGTGTTGATATCGTTTGCACATTTTTAATGTTGCGATGGCTATCGACAATCTCTACATTATTAATACCTAATCCTCCACCCACGTCTAATGTAGTCACTGCTTGATCTAGATTTAAACCCAAGTTTCCATTACGCATTCTCAGTACCGCTTTTCCGGTAGAGTTGCTTAAAGACATATGGGTTTGGACACACAACGTCTCCTGAATAGGTATCGGGGTAACACCCATAGCATCTTGATCGGCCAGTAAATTTTCCACAAGATCCTTTCCCAATAACAAATTAGATTCTGAAATGATAAAGTTACTTATTGATCTAAAAGGATTTGTCCGCCAAATCTCTCCATCCTTTCTTATTTCTCCGGTAAGATTGATATCCCCTCCAACATCTAAAGAAAATTCAGGAACTGGTTTGTTTATTCCAAGACCATTGCTCGCTCCTACGGTGAGTTGCACTTCTCCAAAAAGAGATGAAGTTCCCTGTCCTAGATCTTGTAAACTGATATTACTGCTCAAAGTAAGCCGAGTCCCAATTTCCAGATTGTTTGCAACAGAGATTTCTCCAAGTGGCGTAAAAAGAGCGATTTTTCCATTATTATATAAATGAATATTCTGTTTACTTAATTTGTGTCTCATATTGTTCCATATTCTCTCTACTGTTTGTGATTGAAGTTTATCAAAGGCGATACTTTTTTCTGGAATGTTTTGTGTTATGAATTCACCCGAATTAGACACAAGCGATGTTCCATTTATGATAAAATCAGATGTCCCTGTATTTAATCCACCTTCCCTTAAAAAGATATTGTTCCCACTCACATTACCTTGAACGTCTAATTTTTGTGAAGCATCATCTTTTCCGACGGACAAAGATCCATTTTTATGGAAACAAAATCGTTGAGCATCATTTTTAACATTTTGACGGAATTTTATAGTTCCTTCGATCTCATTGTCTACACCGGCAATGTTTTCTTGTAAAACATCATCCGCAAATTGAATATTATTAAATGATGTTCTGGTATCGTATGTCTTTATACCACGACCTATAGATTGAACAAATGTAAAATCAATATTTAAATGCAGTTCTTGATATTTCGACTTGATATAAAAATGAACGTTTTCTGCTTCGTCTACATAACAAGATAAATCAAAGTCGATGGAAAAAAAGTTTTCTGTGTCCTTGAATACCGATACACTGCTATAACAATCTTCTTTTTTCTTAGTATTTACCGAAATTATTGCCGAAAATTGCATATCTTGATGACGTTGAGACAAAACACCTTTGGCATACACAACAACTCTATTTTTAGGCTGCTCTGACTGTCCAGACGAATTTGTATTTGAATAAAATGTTGCCAGTTTCTCCCATCGGCTTTCAAACGAAGAAAATGTTGTTAATGTGCGGGCTACGTTTATTATTTTAACATTATTTCCTTGACTGCCTTGACTGCCCTGAAATTGTTCACCAGTACTAAAAGTCATTTGACTATCTTCTAACCTTACATTTCCGTCCACATGCAGTCTAGATTGAGGATTCGGAACATTGAATCCGATGTTTTTATTTGCCTGCATAAAAAGAAGAGGTGATTTATCAAAACCCAATGATACCGTAGATCTCTGTGGTTCGATCTCATTTCGTCGATAATTCAATTCTCCCGCATTTTCTCCTCTAGATCCCGAAGAATCCTTGTTCATACCCCAAAGAATGGAACGAGAATCTAGATGCCCAACGGACGGGTCCATCATTTCAAGAAAAGATGCCGAAGATGATGAGGATTGTTGATGTGGATTCCCATTTATTTTTATAAATCCATCCTCAAAAAGTCCATTTCCTCTTACATGTAAATTTTCTTGGGGATGAGTCACGGCGTTTATACCAAGTCGCCCGTCCCTTATACTCACCCACGGAGACATCAAAATCGCGATATTGTCTTCCTCCATGATGTTATTGTTTCCTTTGAAATGAATCGCTCCGGAGTTCTTTTCATTTTGATTATTATTGGTGGCGTTCTCCATAGTTATTTGCAAACACCCATGTTCACCATTATGTACAAACCAAGTATCATCGTTTCTTTTATAAGCATTTGCACTCAAGGAAACACTAGGACTCTCTCCATGTCTAAATATTTCAAATAAAGAACGATCTTTGTTATGTGAAATAGATCTGATATGATGGCCTTGACTCACAATATTACCTTCATTGCAAAAAGATGCTTTAGACAATATATCTTGATCGACCTGTAAAGAATGACCGATGCTCACTTTACCCCCATAGGCAGAATGTATAACATGTTGATTGTGTACTAAACTATGCACTAAAGATAATTCACTTTTTTGAACATTCGGTGGATTTGTATTGGCTGTCTTCATCCATTTTTCATTGACTCCGGCGATGATGTTTGCGGTTTGAATTTCCAAATCGAAACAACTGCTGAACGTCGTTTTCAAATACACATAAAGATCACGATTATTTGATGTATCTTCATAGAGTTCTATATCTGTAAAACGCGCAATTTCTGAAGGACGTCCTCCTACCACTTTAGAAACACTGAGGTTCCTCAAATCACTTCCTGTCGGATAATTTCGCGTGGAAATGACAATGTCTACTTCACCATTCCTGTTAAAAGTCGTTTCACCTAATAATCCTTTAATGATAAAACAACCTTTGTTACGTGAATCGATAGGACTTCTTAAATGCGCAATCTCAAAGTAAAGAGGTCCGTTCCTTCGCATTTCTCCCTTAGAAGAAATAATCATATGAAATGGATTGATGACAAAGGTGTGCGCATCATATCTCACATTCCCATTTACATCTAGCACAATATCATCCTCTTTTGCTTTTGCATTTTGAGTGTCTTTGTTATGATTAATAAATAATCCCTGATTTACATTAATCGTTTCAAGGGCAGACATTCTCCTTTGTGCATCTATTATTTCAGTATTTCGAACAGCAATATTACCTCCAACATCCAGTGTAGCTTGAGGTGATGATTGGTTTATTCCACAGTTGCTGTCAAAACTCGAAATAGTGGTCGCATTGTTATGTGTAGGATTCTTGAAAATGATATTACTGTTGGTTTTAAGATTTCCATCAATGTGCAGATATTCTTCTGGACGTCTCTCATTGATACCCACGAACCCACCGTCATACACAAGATTACAATTATTAAAAACGTTGGGTGTGCTAAACCATTGTGAGAACAACAGCTGCTTTCCATTTTGAAACAAACCGTCAGTACTGTTGATGCTGCCTTGAACATCTAAAGTAAATTGCGGATTTTCGTGGTTCAACGCGATGTTGTTACTGAGTGAAAAAAAATAAGACCTTTGTCTATCACTTCCGATTAGACTCAACTTTTGATACACATCTAAAGACGTGTTGTTATCTTTCGGAGGTACAGGATCTATAAGTACACCGTCTTCCAAAAAAGGCTCTAAAGTGTTAATGGATAATCCCCCGTTCATGAAGGTGTCTCCGTTCAATGAAAGATTATGCCCTAACTTCTCACTTGTCACAGACTGATTAGATAAAGAATGAGTGTTAATGGAAAAAGGTTTGATAGATCGAGCATCAACCGCACCATCATTAATTTTTCTATTTTCTATAGAGTAGTCGGCGTATTTTTCTAAGGTAACACATTCTGGAGCAAGTTGTTTTTCTGTGATAGTTTCTAAAGCAATATTTTGACCTTTGATACTTTTTAGAGCGATACTTTCACCGCGTATAGTGTTTGGTTGAAATGCATCATTCGTCAATGTCTGACGTTTGATTTGATCATCTGATATAGAATGCGGTAAAATAGAAGAAGCTATAAGTTTTCCTTCTTCATTAAACACAATCTCTCCACCCACTTTGATGAGGTTCGCATTCAATTCGTTTCTAAAAGTGGCTACATTATCAATGGTTATATGTTGCGCCCGCATAGTCTGATTCGAGAACGACACTCCATTGACTTTGAGTGGTGTAAATTCATCTAACCCTTTGATGTGTCCCGTCGTCAATGACACATCTCCATGAACAAATAAAGAATTCGAAGACAAAGTTAATAGCGACGGTTTATCGTTGTTTTCTGGTGTAGGACCTATAAGAATGCGTTGAGATTCTTCTGTTGTGCGAATGACGACATCTCGTTTACGCGTATTTTTGAAATTAAATTCATCAAAACTAGCTAATTGAAACCAAGCTGCGATCGCAAAATCTGGATCTTGGGAAGATGAAAACATGCGCGCAATGTTACTCTTTATATATTACAAGGCATTTTTGATCAAAATATTGACATTTGATTATAAAAATGATATATGGTAAATGAAATATGAAATATGATATATGATATATGATATGTGATATAAGACAAAAAGAACAAAATAATGTTTCTCTATCGATTTGTATTTTCCTCTTTGGATGAAGATTTTTTAAATAATATAAAACGAGAACTCAAGGCACATCCGGAAGTGTATGAGAA
>LFCJ01000336.1_pt1 | contig 28445 bp, 25 predicted proteins | sample 643141 | NCBI WGS metagenome assembly LFCJ01 (sample SAMN03766243, study PRJNA286221) | soda lake metagenome | biome: soda lake; feature: Kulunda steppe; material: water; isolation source: sample B1-Br-g2 brine of Lake Bitter-1 | place: Russia: Kulunda steppe | collected 2010-07
CACGCACCTGGTGCCTGGTGAGTGCGCGAGTGTGCACATGTGCGTGTGCGTGTGCAAGTGTGTGCACCATCTCCTGTGGCCGCACGCACCTGGTGCCTGGTGCTTGTGCGAGTGTGCACATGTGCGTGTATGTGTGTGCCAGTGTGTGCACCATCTCCTGTGGCCGCACGCACCTGGTGCCTGGTGAGTGCGCGAGTGTGCACATGTGCGTGTGCGTGTGCAAGTGCGTGCACCATCTCCTGTGGCCGCACGCACCTGGTGCCTGGTGCTTGTGCGAGTGTGCACATGTGCGTGTGTGTGTGTGTGCCAGTGTGTGCACCATCTCCTTTGGCCGCACGCACCTGGTGCCTGTTGAGTTCTCTAATGTGTGTGCGAGTGTGCACACATGCGTGTGCGTGTGCAAGTGTGTGCATGCGTGTGTGCATATCTCCTTTGGCCGCATGCACCAGGTGTCTGTTGAGTTTAGTAAACTCAGTTTACTAATGTGTGTACATGTGTGCGTATGTGAGGCTCCATTGGTTTCACCAGCTTAGTTCAACTTGTGTACCTGTGTGCATGTCTGGTGTGTGGGCTCGTGTATGTTTGGTGAGTGCGCATTGATGAGCCATCTGGTGTCCAACGATTCTGTCTGAGTGCACTGATAAGGTAATTGGTCTCCTTAATTCTTGCCTGCCTGCCTGCCTGCCTACTTACCTGCCTTTGGAGCATGTCTATCTGTCTACGCGCCTGCCTGTCTACATGCCCCTATGTGTCTGTGCGCTTTTCTAGCTCCTGAGTGTCTCCAGTGCAGAGTCTGGTGTATTTGGCACACTGAGGTGCTGTCAAGCACACACGGCTATTGATGTGTTTGAGGTGGAATGGCCCTGTGCACGCACTGTGTGTAAGTGTGCACGCACATACATGCGTACATACACGCTCTAAGGGCACGCAGGTGTGCATGTGCTGGTGTGCCTGTGAGTGTGTACATGGGTGCCAGCAGCAATTCACTCCAGCATCGTCTGCTTAACCCATTGCGCCACAGACTCTGGCGCCGCTGGCCACATCAGCAGCCGCAGTTTGGGCATGGGGGGTAGGAGGGGCGTGGGGGGCGCCAGCAGCCAGAGGCCAGGGCTGGCGCAACAAGGGGGCAGAGCCGATGACAAGGGTGCCTCCCAGGTTCAGCACCCTGAGGGCACAAGCATGGATACGGGCCGCTTCCGCAGCGGCAGCTGCAGTTTTGAGCGGTGTGGGGAGGGGCACACTGCCACTGCCAGTCCGGGAGGCATGGGCGGCAAGGCAGGTGCTGGGGGCAGCGGCAGCAAGGGGTGTGGCAGCGAGAATAAGCTGGGCGGTGTGAATGACAGCCAGGCCAGCAACGGGGGTGCTGCAGATAGGCAGGGGTCTGGGCCTGGAGGCGCAGCAATGTGCACGGAGGTTGTGCAAGATGTGCCCGGGCCAGTGGCCAGTGCAGCACCAGCAGCACCATGGCTCCCACCCCAGGGTCGTTCAAGCAGCAGGGCAGGTGGGAGCAGCGGGGCGGGCGGGGGCAGCAGCAGCAGCAGCAGAGGGGGCAGCAGCAGCGGGGAGAGCAGTGGAGGGGAGGGGCGGGCAGGCAGCGGGAGGGGCGCGGGTGCGGGAGCCCATCCAGGCTTGCTCAGTGCGGACCCCGGGGGGACTGAGGGGGGGGGCCTGCGGGGTCAGGGTGGTGGGGCTAGTGCCAGGGCTGCGCCAGGCCAGTCGCGCGACAGCAGCGGCACTCGGGCGCCTGTGATGTCTGTGGTGCCTGGGGGCCGGCCATCTGGATTCCCCACCTACTCCCACCACCGGGCGGTGCAAGAGGCGCTGTACGGGCCCCATCGCTTAGGTGGCGTACAGCGTGGCAGGCTCGGGGGTGGCAGCAGCGGTGGCGGCGGCAGGGGGGATTTGGGAGTGGGCCTGAGCACCCATGTCCCAGGCAACGAGACGGAGGGCGGGGGTGGAGTGCAGAGGGCTATGCCGCCACCAGCAAGTGGCGGAAGGCTGCCTCACAGGCCTGCACTGAGCAGCAGCGGTAGCAGTGGCAGCAGCAGCTGCACTGCCCGCCCAGGCCTGCCGCGCAGCCGCAGCTTGCCACACGGTAGCTGCAGAGAGCCGCTGCCGCAGCCACTGGTGCCCCTGCAGGGCGGGTACACATGGAGGGGCTCCGGCTGCCGCGGCTTTGGCCCCAAGGCTCCCCTCGCGCCCTTGGCTGCCGTTGAGGAAGGTGAGGCAGGAAGCCTCACTGTGGGTGCGGCCAGCGTATTTGCAGGCCGGGAGCGCGAGTGGCGGAGCGGTCGAGGGCGGCCCACGACGCAGCTGTGTGTGGATGGAAGGTGAGAGCTGGGTCAGGGCGGGGGGAGGGGAAAGAGGGGGCGCACGCCCTGCACAGTGCATGTGTGGTATCCTGCGGCAGGTAGCAGCTGGGAGGTGGGTGGCGGGCCTGGAAGGGCTACAGAGGGGGCAGGCATGTGGGACTCGGGCAAGTGTGTGCGGGCATGTGTGTGGTGTAAAGGACAGAGTACGAGTGGTGCAGCATGGGGCTTGGTCAATTGTGGAGGGACTGCCTGCGAGCGGCCGCGCTGCAGGAGCGTCAACGCATGACAATCCTATGGACCTGAAGGTAATGGCAATTTAATATCATGGGATAATATCATGGGATATTACTGAGGAAGAGACCAAGGTCTGATGATATACACTGGCCCCATCTCTACAATCAGGATAACGACATATCAGCCCATTTTGCGACGACTTTGCAACTTTGTGTTTTTTATTGGTATAATATGCCTTCATACACAAATGGGGGACACCAAGGGGCGCCCTGGGCCTCCAAGGAAATGTAGGACGTACCTTCCTTTGCCAACGGATAGTTGGGGCCGAGGGTGTCCTGCCTGCCCCCATCCAACCTGCAACTTGCATCATGGGCGCTCCAGTGTATTTGCATGTTTGGTGAGATCGTTGCAGCTGTGTCTGCATGTAAAGCTGACGCAAGATTCGTGCCAAAGCTGCCGCCCGTGCATTTTTTGTGCACCTCTGTGCAGCGAAGATGCTGTCCGTGGGCTGCAGGGCATGCAGGAAGGATGCTGTTGTGGGTCACAGGAGGTGTGCAACAGCACATGCACTTTTGGGTACGCTTGTGATATTAGTAATGCTGCCCTGCCCACATGTGCTCATGCTCTGTCTAGCGCCTCTTCAGCCCCAGCTCTTGTGTATGCTCTTGTGCATGCTTACGCGGCATCATTCATATTGGTGCTGTGCAGGTCCTTGCAAGACTCTCTGGATCTTACCAAGCCGCAGCCGGACAGCAGCCTGGGCGAAGAGGGGATTGGCGGTAAGAGCCCCAGCTCTTGTGCATTGCCCACGAGTATGCCAAAGGGTGAGTGACCGGGGCTATTCGGCCAGGTGTAACTCACCTGTGTACCTGGGTAGACAATGCATGATACTAGGGAGGATGTGATGCGCTGTGCTTGGGCATCCGCAGATTCATGAAACGAACAGCGGGTTGGTAGTGATTGCTCATATGCTCAAGGCCTGCACATGATGTGCAGATAGGTCCTGCACATCATGTGCAGATGAGGGCACTAGAGATGGGCCAACAAGGCAGGGCTGCCTGCTGCTCTGGAGGCCAATCAGGATGATTCACGGTCATGGTATGCATTTGCAGGATGCCAAAGAAAGCACGCTGTCTGCAAATCAAGTGCTCAGCAAGAGCACTGCTTTTGCTGAGGCCATGCAGCGATGGAGCGTTCGCGTTTTGCCCAACACCCGTCAAGCAATTTGCTTGTTTTAACAAGAGCATTAGGGGAGACACGGGATCTCTTTGAAATTTCCTTATGTGCTGATCTTCAAGGTCACAGGACGAGCCTGCGCAATTCTCACACGGTGACATGATCACTATGCACAAGTGCCTGCTGATTTAGGCTGGTGACATGCCTCCCTAGCACTTGGAGACTTCCTAGGGAGACTTCCCATCTTTTCAAATCATTCAATCCACCTGCCTTGCTACTGCACCTCTTTGATGCGCGCCTAGCGACTGCATCATTCTTTGTGGGTTTTTAATCAGTCTATTCCTCCTCAGACGTCCATGACAATACTTGGCAAGGGCTGTGACAGACATCATAAGCTGTCCACCTGCCTGCATTGCCCACAGGCCAGGGTGATGACCTGTCGCGCATACCCGGAAGACGAGTTCCTCTTCAACGGTTGTAGCAGATGCTCACAAGCAATGCCGGCCTGCCTTTCCTGCCCACGGGATGGCCTGCAGATGCGGATCAGATCTTGATCCTGAAATGAATCAGGATTTGTACATGAATCATAGTGCTAAGTGCATCCATTCTTATCCATGCCTGAGCGCCTATTATGCTCTGTATTCATTCAAATTAGGATAAATCAGCCTCACGGCTCTCTGGGCCAATGTGTCTCCTTTTCCTTAATTGGTGTGGGGAGTTGTTTCACTGCCTACCTAGTTTTTCTTTTCTGTTCCTTAGCCTCGACCAATAGCACAAGCTCAACTTATGGGTCCCCGCTGCCCTGTCTTGTGTGTCTCAGGCAGCCATGAGTATCAGGATGTGCAAGGGAGTGCTTGGCATGATGTCACTTTGGTGACATCATGTCACTTTGGTGCTTGACATGATGTCACTTTGGTGCTTGACATGATGTCACTTTGGTGATGTGACTTTGGTTGAGGGTTGCACTTGATTGGGTGCAAATTGTGCTCTACCTCCAGGTTAGTACAACCCATGCAATCATGACTTCCATTTGTCATATGTCTTACTAGGCCTAGATGTTGCGATCAAGATAGGCCAGGCTACATAATCTTAGCCTTTTAGCTTGTGCGGTGCAAGACGGTGGAACAGGAAAAAGGATTGTGTGGAACCAAGTGGAGAAGGACTGGTGTCCGCCTGTTGTCATCGCCCCAGTGGTGTGCTTTTACTCTGCAAGCCAGGCTCGTTCCAGGACTTGGCTTACCAGCACTGGCGTACCTCTTCCTGGTTTCATTATGATGGTGTGCATCTGGGGCCTAGGCAGCGTTAGCCCCCTACCAGCAAAACAGAGACCAAAGAGGTCAATGGGTATCAGGAGGGTGACGGGCAGTACCCCATTCCTGACCTTACAAGATTACAAGATTGGGTTACCCGCCAGCCAGGTCGTTAGGCTGATTGGTTTGTTGCTGATCTTCGCCAGCCAAAAAATACCAGTAGTCCATAATGTCCGAAATGAAATGGCAAGGTCTATTGTGCCGTTGAGAAAGAAAATCAAAGACAGTCTGACTAGGCAAGGCATGTGGAATATAAGGGGCCTCCATAGAAAAGGATTGGCAGAAAGGGAAGAAAACGGAAGAGTACTTTCTTCTGAGAGAGCACACAAACAAGTCTTGACAGTGACTCACGAGCTCAATGTCAATATGAGGGAGATACACCTCGTTGAGGTTAAATACCGCGAAGACACACGGTCTGGACACCAATTAGAAGCCTCTAGAATACAACATGAAGTTCTTTCAAAGACAAGTTGTAAGCGCTTAAAGGCCAAGAAAGTCATCCTTCACACCATTCTTCTTGGTGTGGGAGGCTCTATTTATACCTCACACACTTTGAATCACCTTAAAGAGATCGGCCTTGATACACAAAATGCCCATAAGGCTGCCCTGAAGTTACATGCTCATTCTGTGCTCTATGCACACAATCTGTCAACTACTAGACGCGCTCTTGAAAAATCTGGTTGCTCTCAAGGTCTTGGTCTGGAGCAGGGGGCGGCTTGTCACCCCCCAAATCCTCACTAGTCCTTCCTTCTCCCTGGTGGAGGAGACTCACGGCTCTGGGCCAATGTGTCTCCTTTTCCTTAATAGATGTAGGGAGTGGTTTCCCTGCCTACGTAGTTTTTCTTTTTCTTTTCTTTTCCTTTGACAGTGAAAAAGAACATGCACCTCATTTTGAACAGCAGCACAGGAGCACTTGTCACAGTGGCCATTTCCACCACGCCAGATAGCGGATTCCACCGTGGAGAGTGACTGCGAGAGTATGTGCTCGCAAGCGAAACCTGCTCACATTCCTCATAACAGGCTCAGGGAGATCAAGGTGCAGATAGCGAGGAGGCATCAGGGGGGCACCCCCATTCCGCACCCGAGTGCGTGAATCAGCTTGAAGATCTAAGAGGGGACAGGCAAACCAAGAATGATAAGTCACCAGTTTGTTGTCGCTATCCAGAGGGTTCATGTCAGCAATGTTCCTCCACACTTTTCTCATCCTAATTAGGATTTATAAACCTCAGGTCGGCAGTGGGTTCTGAGTAACAAATAGGGAGCCCCTGCAAGAAAGCTTGTGTATAAGTGTCACAGCTTCGTAATCCCTCAACGGCGCGCAAAATATCCAAAGCCCAAGATGTTTTAGCCCAAGGCACCAGCTTCAGGTCTGCATGAAGGTTCTGCTTAAGAGTGGCACTATTAGAGGACAACAGCCCGTTGTAAAACTTAATGGCAGCTCTAAACCAATAGAATTGCAGCGGTTCATATGCACACTCACGTAAAACTGCCCAGTTAGGCGCAGACCGCTTCACACCTAGGGTGCCCTTTAAGAAATTCAAATGCAGTGTCTGGAGGGTAGGTCTAGATACATCACCTTCACGCAAAAACCCTGAGCTCCAAACCTGACAGCCATACATACCAGCAGGCACTACATATGCCTTAGCTAGCCAAAGGGAAGCAAAAGGTTTGTCACTTTGGGCAGTGTCCCATACAAACCCACATATTCGATGAGCTGCAGCAAGCATTGGTATGGCTGCGTGCTCAGACGAGGCTGTCATGTTCAGTGTTCGGCGGTCTTTCATGCCAAGGTTCTTGAACGAGTACCATTCCTGACCTTAGCAATGAGAGGTCTCAGAAGTTTTCAAAAGAGCATGTCTGCTACAAACATGTTCATAAGCGTGCTAAATGAAATGAGCGTGAACTTCTCGGCTTTTTAGTCCAATTCAGATGGAGTGGGCTCTGGATTAAATGTGATTCAAGTGCAGATTTTCAAGCTTCGACCATCCAAAAAAGCTGCTTGAATCCCATTTGAATCAAGTTTGAACCCATTTGAACATCGCATAACTTCAAATGGGTGATTCAAACGTGAATCAAATGGCTTTAATTTGATTCAGTAAGGATTCAGTAATGATCGAATGAACCACAACTTTCCAACAAAGCTTCATAGAAGTGATTCACTCCCTACATCAATGGGGCAGGGGTCTACCCCCCCAGCTCGGGCAACTCTACTGGAGTTAGTGGAGGGAGTGAACCAAATGGTGCTGGTATAACCAACTCCATAGGGGGAGCAGAACTGGCCGCTATAGCTGCTGCTATCGCTCAAAATCATATTTATATTGCCACAGACAGCCTTACCTCACTCCACCAAATTATAAAACAATTGTTAAACACAGAGAAGCACCTTCACCATGTCCAAGGAGACCTCAAAATTCTTTCTAGTACCGTAAAGTTATACTATCCAAAACTCTCAATTCCATATACTCCTTTATCAAGAAAAATCTCTGAGATTGATGAGTCATGCCGGAATTGCCAGAAATGAATGTGCAGATGCCCTTGCAAAATACCAAGCTTGCCATCATGGCATGATGGAGACAGCCCCTGAGCTACAACAACCATCTGCAACACAGGCGTGGCAATCCTTTGTTGACATTTGCTAGCTAGCTGTTGAAGAAGTTAATCAGCAAGGATCTGGCAAAAGAGGGAAAGAAAAAAAAAACTGGCACTGAAGCTCCCCAACACGGCCACAGATTGACTTACCTTCCAAATCTCCAAGCCGCACTAAAATCCCACATGCACTCAAACCATAAACTGGTTATGCCAACTCAGAAACTGGGTAGTATTCTAATTACCAGAGTCTGATTCCGCATGTCCGCAAACGTATTAACAACGCTTTTTGGAGCATGTCCAAACTTTCTCTCCAAATGAAGCGCAATATCTTCCAATACTGCACAGGCACCCTTCTTAATCAGAAACACGCTATCTGCTTTAAAATGTCCACCAGCTTTCAGTGTACACTGTTGGCAAGCAGATAATGCTCTCCATATTCTCTCAGGGTGTCGACATACGATCATCTCGGGTATGATCACTCAACGCCATTATGTTGCCTGCAGGCTCATGATGAAAGCCAGCAGCAAAGGCTCTCTGGCAGGTTGTTTAGTCCAGTTGGATGCCGGCAGCACTTATTGCTTGGCCCAACAAAACCTTCAAATTCCTGAGCAAGCGTATAACAGGACACTACCTAGCTGGCTTTTTGATGCTCATTTATCTGCTAGAGATAGACTCACCTCTAGTCGCCCCGATGCTATTTTGGTCACTCCCTTACCTACTAAAAACCCAAATCGCCAACCACTCCTCATTTGCACCAGGTGTCACAACCAAGACAACCCAGCAGAGATGTGCGCTGAGTTTACGAGCTCAACGTCAACATGAGGGAGATACACCTCATTGAGGTTATATACTAGGTTAAATACCATGAAGATACACAGTGTGGACACCTATAGATCTAGAAAACAGCACGAGGTTCTTTGTAAGCGCTTGAAGGCCAAGAGTCTTGGCCCAAGACAGTTGTCCTTCACATGGTGTTGTCCTTCACACCATTCTTCTTGGTGTGGGAGGCTCTATCTATACCTCACACACTGAATCACCTTAAAGAGCTCGGCCTTGATACACAAAATGCCCATAAGACTGCCCTCAAGTTACATGCTCATTCTGCGCTCTATGCACACAATCTGTCAACTACTAGACGCGCTCTTGAAAAATCTGGTTGCTCTCAAGGTCTTGGTCTGGAGCATGGGGCAGCTTGTCACCCTCCGGATCCTCACTAGTTCTTCCTTCTCCCTGGTGGAGGATACTCATGGCTCTTTGGGCCAATGTGTCTCCTTTCCTTAATAGATTTAGGGAGTGGTTCCACTGCCTACATATTTATATTTTCTTTCATTATCTTTCTATTGGGAAAAAATAGTCACTTATGGAAAAAAATACGAAGGCATTGAAATACTCCCCTACGTCAATTAAGGAAAAGGTGTCACCTAGGGCCTGAGCACTGTATGACTCCTCCACCAGCAAAGAAAACAAAAGATGTCAGTAGGGATCAGGGGGTGACAGAAGTCTTCCTCTGTTATTCATTTGCTTTATAAGTAGATGCACCAACTCTGATAATGTATGCAACTCTGGCACTTCCTTACTCCTTTGAAGGAGCAGGGGGATCCTGGCAGAAGTGGACAAAAAATGGTCAGGCTTAGTCACAAAAAAATCAGGATTGATAACTAGCCTGGTCATTGGCTGCTGACACGCCAGAAAAGTGCAGTGCCAGATTCATGCTGCATTTTGACCTGGAGGTTGGTTGAGTCAGTTGGTGGAATAATTGGTCCTGTCATGAGTTCAGCAGTAGCTGTATTCACATCAAAGACGAAATCACAATTATTCCTTGTTTGCTTCAAGCGACCTTGTACGATGTAAGCCAGTGAGTTGACTCATCAAGCCCTTGGGGGGCAACAGGCGTGACAGCGCCATCCAGTCCAGTCCAGTCCACCCGTACAGTGTGAGTATGTCCGACAGCATCTGCATGCAGACCCGTCCTTGCCTGTCCGCAGGCTGGACAGAGAGAGAGGGTACAGGGAAGGATAAGAGTATCAGATATTCTACAGGCTCATCATGGGCAAACTGTTGTCTGCTTGGCCAGCACTGCCGCTGTCTGCAGCCAGTCCACACACCCCATTACTGCTGATTTGTAAGTATTTGGCATGACAAGGTCTCTGCGCATCATTCACTTTCTGCTTGAGACAAGGGGTTTAGTCATGGTCATGCCACAATTCTATTTGGTGTACAGCAGTCACTCAATGTAACACATATTGGCTTGTGACCGGTCATCACCACCCAAACATAACCCACAATGCTTGAAATGAAATGGTGGTGTATTTTGTCGACTAGCTGGTCGCCAACATGTTCCAAATGAAAAATTGGAACCACCATACTCACTCTTTTCATTCGAACCATTCTAGGTATTCATGGTGTCATCCTTGCACAAGGCCATGCTAGTCTTCTCTGTATTGTTCCAACATTTGTCCAAGAGGACTGGACACTTTTTTTGGATAAGGGCCCCAAGAAGTTGCAACTTCCCATAAGGGCCAAAGCAAGGGAAGGAGGCTCAAGGGAAAGGAACTGGCGAGGAAGCGGGCCAAAAAGAAGGTAAGAAAGGCAGGAAACGCAAGCTATAAAGAGTGCGCTGTGCCTGAGGGCTGGATAGCAGCTCAAAAGAAGGCAGGAGGGCAAGAGGGGAAGGTCTGCTAGGTCTTCACTTTTAAGTGTAGTACACTTAGTGTACATGAACCTCATTGAAGTAAACGCTTGATAATTTGCACCCAGATGACAACTACAAAGAGCAGCTGAGCAACATAGAAGACTCGAGTTGAAAAGCTTGCGCGCTTAGAAGTTTGTACGCTACCTTTCCCTTATGGTTGTAGGTAGCATTATAGAGCCATACTGAACAAGCCTCAAGTCACTTCCGCAACAAGAAAAAAATTGAAGTGTCATGCTGAGAATATGCTGCAGAAAAAGTAGTGTAATGGCACCGATGCAGCATGTCTCCCTAAAACCAGGAAGTGTTACAAGGTAGAAAGAAAGGAGACAAGCTACTTTGGAGGTGCAAAACAACCAAGTAATGCAAGCAAAACAAGCCATTAACCCCCAGTCAACTACCACAACCAGCAGTGCATGCAAATGTTTTATTTATTTTTTGTATATTTATTTTTGTACTGATGCCTTGTCAAAGCCACTTGGCAAATGCAGCATAAACATGATGCTTCTCTAATCTGACATGACAGCAGGCAGTGAAATTGCTCCCTATATCAATCAAGAAGGAGGCACCACCGGCAAAAAAATAAATAGACAAAAATTCACACACACTTATTCAGTGCGCTACCGAGGAGGAACAATTGATAAATATTCACACCAAAATGTCCCCAACAAATTTGTGGTGTCACCAACAAAATCCTCAGAGGGTTGTCCCCTTGGAATCCCCCCTGATACCTTCTGAGTCATGGTGGGGGACCCTCCCTAAATTCATGCTGCCAGGGTACCTTAACCTAAAAGTTACAGTAGTTAGCCCCCCCAGGTAACATCCCTTCTGGTGTGATCTTTCATTCTTTGGCACTGAGAGTACTTCTTCAAATTAAACTCAGATACTCTGATTTTATGGCATACAATTGATCTCCAAGGAGATCCAGGAAAAAATCTGAAATATCCCACCACAGACCTCGGAAGCGTGGTAGATAAGAAAGTTATATTTTCACTTCAGTACTTGGGACACATAATGAGATCAGAAACGGCAAAAAGGTAAAGAGCATACAATCTCTCTTGATAGGAAGAACAATTGCTCACATGTCAGTGAATAAATGGTGGAGACGACCAACGGGAATAGGAAGCGGCTTGTCGAAGACAAACTTTCCAAAAAAGAATTGTTTAGGAAACCCATAAGTTGTTATAAGTAATGGTGCGTTTATAATGGGGTGATCAATTATTAATTTGGAATAAAATGCAATTTATCACGTTTTATGTTTACAAGGGTGTACTGATCAATAAATGGTGCGTTTACAAAGGTGTGTGATGAATCCGAATTATTTGCTTGAATTAATCGCGTTGGGATTTATCATGGGGATTTATGCTCCCTTGCTTAATCATCCTGCGTTTACGATGGGTGTGATTTATCCCAGCTGAATCAGCGTGCGCACTGGAAGCAAGTGCAGTTGAGTGCAGCTCAGAAAGAAGAAATCCAAGTCTTGATTGCTTGCATTGCACTGCATGCACTGTGCTACGGCGGCAACATCCTTCCATACCTGTTGACTGCCACCCAAAGCCCTGACTTCGTTCGTAATTAATTTCACGGTGGAAGTCAAACGTTCCATTGTGCTCATGGAAAGGCTGAAAAGGCTTCATTGGAGAAGAGAATGCTGAAGACATCTTTGGAGCGGGCCAGTCAGGGCTTCGGGTGGCAGTCAACGGGTATGGAAGGATGTTGCCGCAGCAGCACAGTGATGCAGAGCAATACAAACAGTCGAAATTTACATATCTTGTTTCTGAGCTGCACTAAGCTGCACTTGCTTCTGGTGCGCACGCTGATTCAGCTGGGATTCATCACCATCATCGTAAACACACGGTGATTTAAGCAAGGGACCAGAAATCCAAGCACAATGAATTCTAAGTGATTGATTCAAAATTAATCTTCAAACCATCTAAAACGCACCGTGACTCATATTTTCCGTTCGGCTATATGCCCATTGACATACAAATTGATTATATTTTTTGTTGTCATTTGAAGTGAATGGCCGCGCCAATGTTGGGAACACCGAGCTCTCTATCGATGGCCAGAAGCTCCTCGAGTTTAAGATCCTCAGGAGCTCCAGCCCACATCAGTCTTGGCATCAGCATTAGCTCCAACCCCTCATTGCTTGCCACATCGCGGCAATGTCCCCCCGCCGGGCCGGGGCCCTCTTCGATGTTGTCATCGTTGTATTTCAGAAGGAGGAGAGGCAGAGGGAGCATGCCTCTGACTGCCCGTGGCCTGGCGCGGGAAGTGTTGCAGCAAAATAGAGAGCACCTCGAGGGCGATCCACTGGCTTTCATTGTGAGTGGGCCACCCAAATGTTACCCTCTTCATTTGCTTGCTTTGTTGCTGAAGTTGAGTCAGCGAGTGCCAGCGTAAGCAACCTGTCCAACGTGGACCCGAAGTCCCCTTGCTAACAAAGAGGACCTGGGTGATAGGGAGAAAGAAGGTTTACAGTTGAGAGTTGAAGTGCGAATGAGGCCAGCTGATGAGGCCAGCCGAGCAGAAACAAAAACCTCCTAGCGACCTGTCACAGCAGCAACCACCCTGTACTCATTTCGCACAAGATTGCCTGTTTATAGCCTCTCACTAACCTTTCATTCCTTGCCAATGTGCTGAAGTGGTTGCCCTGCTGCGGATAATTGTGCCCAGTGCTGAAGGCAATTGAACGCTCTAATCAACCGTGATGTTTGTTGCGTGCGAGCAAAACTTGCGTGACTGAGGAGAGAGGAGATGAAGCATCTTGTCAGTGATGATGCACTCTCACATCAAAGCTTGCTCCAGGCTTGTTTACAGGCAAACAACGTTCTCCACCTTGGCTCATGACACTTGCCCCACCTTCCTTGTACATGTAGGACGTTACAGAAGCATACTGGAAGGTGAGCTAAACGAGGCTCATGGCTGTCTGCTCAGGGGTGTTGTGTTGACCCTGAGTGCTGCAAGCAACGATTCAAAGTGAGCTCCCTATCATCCTCTGCCTTAACCATGCAAGCACAGTGAACACAGGCTGTGATGTTGTGCTCTGTATCGCCAACCCCCCGCCTTCCCTGTCTCTCTCTCCAACATTAACGCATGCGTACATTCAGTGTGCCACATAAACACACGCACGCACTCACATGCTCTCGCGCACTCACCCGTGCATGTGCGCGCGCACATACACGCGCACACAATGCGCATAAACACACATACACGTACGTTCGCATGCACACTCACATGCACACATAAACATGAATAATAGCCATCATCCATGTCTGTGCAACTTTTGCATGTAGGCCCTGCGCAACCAAAAGCACCAGCCCAACAAGCCGGGCCCCCGCGTTGTGCGCATGCTAGGGGATGGCATCACTGCCATGGATCCGGAGGTGGGTGTGGTAACTTGGTTTATGGATGGCTGTTCTGGTAGGCGTACATGCAAAATGTGCACTACATGCTTGCTTTCAAGCGCGCACGACTGTGCTTGTTTCAAGCAGGTGCGCCCGCGTTTACTTTTATAATCAATGCAGTGTGTGAATGCTTGCGCTGTCTCATCCTACCTGTGCACACATCCACTTGCGGTGCAAGGTGCGCTCACACGCATTTTTGGCATGCCCATTAGCAGGTCAGCATCAAATGACTGTAATGGCTTGGGTGCTGTTGGCAGACGTGCTTGCCCCTACTTGCGTGTGCCTGCTTCAAAAGCGCTGCACACTTCCACCCAGCTACAGCGAGTGCAGCTTGGGCGGCGCTCATCCTTGTTCATGGCAGACAAATCACGGTGGACAAACTCTGGATCGCTGTCCTTTGCTGCATGCGCATGATCTTGCAGGAACTCGACTTTGATGTGTGCGTCTGTGGTGGCACTCTGGGCCTCATGCTGGCCACGACACTCCAGCAGAGAGGCTTCAAGGTGCGGTGCAAGTCGCTAGCAGTGAGCTGTGGCTGGCGTCTACAGGGGGTCGTGCACATGCCAAGGCCACACCATTCCCAAGCCTTGTGTTGCGCGATCTGGGAGCTTGAACCTGGCCTGCCCTCGCAGACTTCCTGGTCATGGCATGGCCTCAATCATGCACGAGTGGCTGATCATGGCTGATCGTGGCATGGCCTCGATCATACACAAGTGGCTGATCATGGCTGATCATGGCATGGCCTCAATCATACTGAGTGGCTGATCATGGCTGATCATCACATAGCCTCAATCATATGCAAGTGGCTGATCATGGCTGGGCCTCGATCATGTGCGAGTGACTGATCATAGCCGATGGCTGATCATGGCATGGCCTCGATAATATGCGAGTGGCTGACCATGGCTGATCATGGCATGGCCTCAATCATACGCAAGTGGCTGACCTGTTGCTGCTCACCTACCATAGATGAAGGCCCTGAGCGGCCAAGGCAGGCAGGCAGGCGCGATCAAGCTCAGAAGCTGTGTAGCCCCCATGGCGCTCTGTGCTTTCTGGCTCTTTGCAGCCAGTGATCCATGTCCAGGCTTGTGCAGCACATCACATGGCAATCACGCGGTACACCACAAGGAGTGCTTGCAGCAGGTCACAGTACCGCTGCAAACCACTGCAGTCATATATTGTGTCACAGCCTGTCACAGCCATGCTCTGCTATGGGAGGTCCCACAGCTGCCATTGGCCCCAAACCCCTTTATTCTCATCCCACCTGAAAAGGGCACACGCCAAGGGGGGCAGCAAACCTTTGCCCTCATCTATTGCTTGCTATAGGGCCATGCAGGCCGAGTCGGCCTCATGATTTTGACATTTAATACATTTTTATTCAGCTGATATGTCCTTGTTCGGAGAAGAAAGGATTTTGTTGTGTCCTGTGTGGCCAAGCAATAAAGCAGGGGTAGATGACAGGGCACGCGCGCGCAAATGCAGGTATGTGTCCTTGACAAACGTCTAATTGAAGGCCGTACCCAGGAATGGAACATCAGCCGTGGCGAGTTGCGGGTGCGCATGAATTTGCATGCATGCTTTAATGTGATTGATGCAGTCACTCTTGCCTTTCTTGCCTGCCTCTCGCATAAGTACTTGAGCCATTGATGCCAACCCACAACGAGTGAGCTCCAGCTGGCCTTTTTATTTGCCACTTGTAGAGTCTCTTGGAGACTGGGCTGTTAACAAACAAGGAGCTTGACAGCTGTATCGTGTCTGACTTCAACCCAATACGCGTGGGATTCAAGGGTGGTCCAGAGGTGCGGTTCTTGGCAGCAAGCTGATTGCCTCTTGTCTTCTTCCACATCTTGCTCCCTTCGAATCATTCCACACACAGTCTGGTTGCAAATAAGTGCCATTCAACCTTAAAGTAAAGGAATTCGAGTCTTCCTGCGCTTGATTGTGGATCTTGCTTGTACTCGCGGGAATTCTGTTTTGCACGTTCCTTTGAACTTTGTTGCAAACCTGGGAATTTAAACAGATGCAAGGTTTAAATTGTGTTCCTGGTCCTGCAATAGGCTGTGCCTGGCTACCGTGCTCAGGGAGCGTACTGCTGATCAGCTTAGTGCTGCTTCAAGCAAAGAAAGTCCACCTGGATCATGCACTGATACAAGTAATTTGAGTTGTAATCGCCCACTCTACGGCACGCCTGTTTTTATTGCTCCTGCATGATGCTCTTTTGCCTCTGCAGATCTGGGTCAACGACTGCCTTAATCTGGGCGTATCCCCTAAGCGACTTCTTGACTTGATAAAAGCCAAGGTACTGGTAGCTTTACTGTGGCTTAGTTCGTTTCAGGGATTGAGCCCAGATGTGCCAATAGGCAGCAGTTCACAAGACCCCGCTTAAATTACCACCTGATGTTTTGCTTCCTGGCATTGTGCCAGCATGGGCAACCACCAGCTTATGCTTGAATGCCTGCTGGCTTTCGCTTTGAATCCTTGTGGAAAGAGACAAAACCTATCAAACTTTTAGAAAATCTGTCCTCTTTTTCCCATGCTGCTTGCACGATCTTGCTTAGCCGTGAATGTGCTTCATACAATCTTGCTTGACTTTGATGCAATACTGTCCTCACCTTCTTTGGGACATGTGTTAAAAATGGTCCGATACAAAGAAGATGAGCATGGCCCCTGCGCAAGGATGACACCATGAATGCCGAGAATACTGTACACAGCAACAAAGTGCCCCCTCCTGTCCAAGCCTGGATGCAGCAAGGCTGACATATTTTCTTCCCTCTGGAGCCTGATGACGATCCCTGATGAATCAAACTACTTCTTTGTCATACAGGCAGGCTTCCTAAGCATGGTCGGGTCCGACACATGGTCCTGCCAAAGCTTCTGGAGTAGCCAGGTTGCGCTGCTGGAGTCTTTTGCCCTGACTCTCTGCTGAAGCAAGACATCTTTGCACATAATTCACAGCAGCCACTGATACTATTGCATTTTGTGCATGCAGTTTGTGGAAGCTGGAGGCACACTCATGGAGAATACAACCTTCAAAGCTGCAGAGGTCACTCCCGGAGTCGGCGTGAAGCTGAGAATGGTATGCACAGTCGGGAGTTCATGTGTTTGATCGTGCCTACTGGCGGGCGTGCATGCACATCACAGGTGTTTTCTGTCAGCTGTTCCCACTGCCTCAGCTCCACCCCAAGTGCAGAATCCGTCTGGATTTTGCTGGATTGTTCTGGAGCTCCTCAATTGCCTGAGCCGCTGTTGTGTGGCATCAGAAGCTTGGGGGCAAAGCCCAGCTGGATGGCACACTGCCCTTGAATTGCAATGACAAATATCAATTAATTAAATACTGTAACAGGCAGCAACAGAACAGCTGGTTGCATGATGCCTGTCTACAGTCTAATGACAGGTATGCACCTTGCTGCAGTCTGTGGGAGCAGCCTTGGGTGCGATCTCAGTGGGAGCGGCCTGCAAGCTTAGCCTGTGTGGGCACAGCCTTTCCTTTATCACATGCAGCTCGATTCTTCCATTGCGATTCTTCTGAAAGAAGGCCGCACAAGACACGCTCCATAACAGATCACACACGCGCGCGCACATGCACGCACACGCGGACATGCACACCACAGCTGTACACCGCCGCTGGCCTGTCTGCAGATGTGCCACAACGCGGGCGTAGAGGATGAGCCTTTGGGGCCTGGGGATGTAAATCGCCCCAATGGCCTTGGGGATATGCGCCGCGCGAGCAGCCAGCCCTCAGCTGCAGCAAACAGCAGCAGCAGCAGCGGTGGCGGCGGCGGCAATGGGACTGCAGGGGCGGGCGGCGTGGGCGAGGCTCCAGCACCTGGGGGGGGCAAGGGCACGCAGAAGCAGCTTGGTTGCCGGCTGCTGCTTGACTGCATGGGGCACTACAGCGACATTGTGAAGCAGGTGAGGGCAACTTGGAGGATGGGGATACGGGGTTTGGGTGTTTCTTAGCAGGATGGGGGCGAGCGAGACCAGCCTGAAGCCGAGGGCTCTGTGCTCACTCAAACAGAGTTGCTGGGTTGAGCAAGCGGATCTCACAATCAGCTTTGAATGGTGCCTGGGCACTCTATCCTGTTTGACTGCTGCCTGGTGCTGTGGGTGTGTGTACGTGGAGGCACTGTGCTGTGTCAGTGTCAAGCCGCAGTGAGAGCTCTGTTCAGTGGCCTCGCTGTGCTCAGCCCTCACAAGCTGCAACAGGGAGCCGCCACCTATTTGGGAGCCTCCAGTCTTGTTGACAGGGAGCACGCCTGTGGGCCAGAAGATGGGTTTGCGCTGCTTTGTTGACGCCTCTGCTGTTTGATCGTATGCCTGCAATATGTGTTGCGGCATGCTTCCGGACACAGCAGCAGGCTTTTAAACCAACATGGACGCCAGCCTCTGGTGTCCTGCCTCGACTCATGATTTGCCTTCCGGCGTTGCACTGGAGGCCGTGCATCTAGACACCGAGCTGCATCCAGTGACTATGCATGATGTCGGAGCTGATTTGGGTCCGTGGTTTGGTGTGCGCAGGTGCGCGGGCGCTCCAAGCCTGACGGCATGGTCCTGGTGGTTGGATCCTGCGCGGAGGGTGTGCAGCCAGAGAAGAACACGCACGCCGACCTGCTGTACACCATCGGAGATGCACAGAACGACATGCAGGTGAGGAACACTGTTTGATTCCGCACATGCATTGGAGATGCACAGAGCAACATGGAGGCAAGGAACACTGCCTCCGCACATACATAAGCGTGCATAAGCACAAAAGCTTCTGGAGGTCCAAGGGGGCCCGTCGCTGTTAAGAAGCAACCTACATGTGAAGTGATGCTCTTCCCCACTACGGCCAGTGCACCTGCAATCAGGCCAAGTGCTGGGGCCCCAGGCCTTTCAGCATTTCATCCAGGTACAAATATAAGCTGTTGCCGATGCTCATCAGATTGTGCAGATCCATGTGCACGTGTTCCCTGTTGAGGCATCAGATCTCTGTTGAGGCACCAGACTGTGAGCCATCAGAATCTGATCTCTGTATGAGTCATCCACCTGTGCCTGATCTCTGTTTGAGCCCTTGGAGCCTTACGAGCCTTAGGAGTCCAGGCATGAATGATCCAACGAATTGCCTTCTGCTGCAAAAGACAGTAGCTTTGCGCCTTGCCCTGGGCCCTCCCTCAACTTGAGTGCCCAGCCATGGGCCTTGCTGCCCCACCCCCTCCGCCCACGCACCTCCTCTTGGAGGTGTTGTGTGGTCAAAATGTTCTGGCATATCTAGATTGAGGAGCATTTCTCTGTTGTTTGTGCCGGCCCTGTCATTCTGGAAGGTGATTTCCGCGGAGGGCAGCCGGGTATGCACCAGTTACATGTCATTGTCATTATCACAATAACTTGTTTATCATCCACTGATGTTGGCGCTGGCGCAGTTTTTCTGGGAGGCATTCCCAGCAGAGGGCGGCAGGGCACGCACAACCTATATGTTTGCCTACAGCGATGCAGAGCCGGCGCGGCCCACCTTTGAGGCACTGCTTGATCGCTACTTTGAGGACCTCGTGGCCTACCAGGTGCGGCGCAAGATGGCAATCGTGCTTGAATGCCAGGGTTTAAGTTAGGCTAAGCCCTGAACCCTGACTTTATCTTGAGCCCTCTGACGGCGCTCAGCACACCCGGCCACGTATCACTTCCTCCCTCCTCTCTCTAAGCCCTGACCTTATGCATCGCCCTGATGGCGCTCAGCACGCCTGGCCGTGGATTGCCCTCTGCCTCTTTCTCACTCCAGGCCTCAAACAGTTCTTGCAGGATATTTCATCAGTTCTTCCCCTGGGAAAGCTTCGGCCACCGAGTGATTTGGTCTGCTCACAGTCTGATACTCAGACCAGCATGGACACGAGACTCCTGCTGTACATTCTGTGGCGTGCCCTAAGAGGCGACGTGCTCGTCGCTCTTGAGCACAAAAAGCATTTCAGCATGGGGTACTTGCACTGCTCCTGGTTCAGGCTCAGATGAGTGCTGCGCTCCATGTTGGCACGCCTGCTCCATGTTGGTATGCCTGCTCCATGTTGGCACGCCTGCTCCGTGTTGGCTCCACCCCAGGAGAAGTTGGCAGCTGGTTTTGTTAATGCTGTGGAAAAGGCTCGGGTCATGTCGTGCAGGGTAGCCAAAGGGCCAGAGCGTGGGGCAGCCCTATTCTTATCTGGCAGACAGGCTAAGAGCACTGGTATGGCAGCTGCTGTGGCTCAGGCTGCATAGCAGGCTGCAAAGCACACGACACCTGAAGTCGCGTGCCATGTCCTGAATTGCATTCAAGAGCCCGTGCTCTGCGCGTTTGGTTGCTCCGTCCTTGTTCCTGTGCTCTGAGTCCTGGGCTGTGCACGCAAGAGTCCATTCCCTATGCATTCCGTGGGTGCTTCCTTATCTATGTGCTCTGTGTCCTGGGCTGCGCACGCAAGAGCCCATACTCTGTGCATCCCATGGGTCCTTCCTCATCCGTGTGCTCTGATTCCTGTGTGCCCTGCGTCCTCTGGGCTGCGCACGCAAGGCCCCATGCTCCGGGCGTTCTATGCATCCTTCTTGAGCTTAGTGCTTTTTGTCATGTGCGCTCTGTGTCCAGGGTTGTGCAGTGCATACAACATTGCTCAGTGCGCACGTTTGCTTTGCATGCATCATTGCTCTGCGCGCGTGCGCATGCGCAGGGTGTGCCTCTATCGGAGCTGCGCTTCAAGCGTGTTCTGTTTGGTGGCTTCCCTTGCTATGCCAACGGGCCGCTGCAGCCTAAGTGGGACCACATCATGCAGGTGAGGCACAGGGCTGCTCAGGTGCTGCCTCTTCTCATGCTTTGAGCACCGCTGTCTTGCTAAGTTACGTCTGCTGGAACTGCTGCTGGTCCTTCAATCCCCAGCCACCCAAGTGAGACTGCACCATGCAGTTGCTGCGCAGAGGCTGCTGGCTCCATCCGCCATCATACACCCATCCCCCACCAATCAGGCCAACTTGTGACCCATGGCCAGATGCAGGCTGTGTGCTGCGTGGGGAGCAAGCAATGCATTGTGTGCTCTCAAGGTTGTGTGTTCCGTGTGGGAGCACGTGCAGCAGGTTGCTGCGCGGGGAGCAAAAGCAGGTTGAGGCTCTGAGGCAGAGCCAACCACTGCCTGGCCCACGCCCCTTTCTGTATGCCATGCAGACCAGCAGCCACACCAGAGCCTGGAGGCTACAAGCCAAGTCAAATGCTGCCTGCTCTCTGCTGCAGATCGGCGACGCCAGCGCCACCCAGAGCCCACTCTCCTTCGGCGGCTTTGGTGCCATGATGCGCCACCTGGGCCGCCTCACGCGCGCCTGCGAGGACGCGCTGCGCTGCGGCACACTGTCCCAAGAGGACCTGGCGGCCATCCACCCCTACCAGCCGTCCCTGTCCTCGTCGTGGCTGTTCCAGCGGTGCGTGCAGGCTCCGCTGCGCCTCGGCTCTCGGTGTGGCTGCTGTCGGTGTGGCTGCTCTCGGTGTGGCTGCTTTCAGTGTGGCTGCTCTCGGTGTGTCTGCTCTTGGTGTGGCTGCCCTTGGCGTGGCTACTCTCGGTGTGGCTGCTCCTGCATCCGTCCTGCCCTTGTGGCTCTCCCAGCAGGGGGTGTGCAGGACGGTGCGTCGATATTCTCAGTGGGCCTGTTCCTGCATCTGTCCTGCTGTGGTTGCTCCAGCGGGGGGTCGTAGGGTGTTGCGCCTGTGCTTTTTCGTGCAGCTGGCCCAACAGCAGTGATGAGTACAGGCTGCTGCTCCTGCTCCGTCCACAGCAGCCGTTTGGGTGGTTAATCCAGGCGCTGCTGCCGCGCTCCTTCGTACAAGTGTGCAACTGTGTGCATTCCGCTCCAGCTCACTGCTCAGCTGTGCAGTAGAGGAGACAAAGGCTGCACCGTGCCCTAGCGTTGCACATGCCCTAGCAGTGCACATGCACACAGGCGGAGGGTGTGAGCGCAGGCATTCAGGAGACCAGGCATGCTTGCGAGCACAAGTGTGGTGCGCGTGCGCATGTGCATGTGCGCGTGCGTGTGTATGCAAGTGCCCGATCACGCCCCAACACAAGCCCACCCCGTGTGTGTGTGTGCTGTGAGTGCCAATGAACTGCTTGCGCCCATCTGCACATGTGCCCAGGTCGATGAGCATGGGCGTGGGCCAGCTGCGCAGAGGCTTAGACCAGCTGAAGGCCGGCGTCCCCGGCCCTGCTGGCTCAGTAGACGGGAGGTCAAGTGTGAGAGATGTGCTCAGCAGTGCATGGAGCAATGGCAATGGAGGCGGCAGCAGCAGCAATGGTACCGGCGGGGATCAGGGTCCCGAGAGCATGCAAGTGCACCGGCAGATGAGCCAGGAGCCCTCTGTTGGGATGCATGGGTCCGTCCATTATAAGAGCAGCAGGTGCGCAAGGAGGCAGCCACCTCATGCAAGCGCATGGGCTGTGCAGGCCGTTGCGCAATAGCGCGCCTAAATGTGAGCAGGTGTGTTGCAAGTAACTTGTGAACGTGCGCCTGCACGTGCACTTGCGCATGTCTGCATCAGCAGCCCCCTTGAGATGGCACGCTGGTACGCCACGCAAACCCCTGACTTGTGCTCGCACGTGCGCATTGGACCTAATGGATTGTTTGCAGGAGCTTGGGGGCATTTATTATTAGAGTGGTATGCACGCACGCGCAAATTGGACCCATTCTGTTCCTTTGCAGGGGCTTGGGGGCAGTTCTGGAGTGGTATGCACACGCGTGCAAAATGGACCCATTCTATTTGTTTGCAGGGGCTTGGGGGCAGTTCTGGAGTGGACAAAGCTGCCTGCCCACCACATCAATGAAGTGCTGGCGTGTAACTTCGATGTCATGAAGGTTATGGGGGACAGAGTGCTCCGGCCGTTCCTGCAGGACACCATCCAGGTGGGGGGCTGTGAGGGGTGTGAGGGGTGAAAGGAAATGTTGGCAAGTATGCTTATGTGTGTGTGTGTGCATGTGTGCACATGCACATGCGCGCACATACTTGCATACTTGTGTGATTGGGAGACCATTTGTATACGCAGCTTGTTAGGATGGCAAAGCATGAGCACAAGAATGGGCCAGACTTGCATGCTGCGGGCGGTGTTTGGAGTGCCTAGAAACAAGGGGTAAGCAGTACTAATAGGCTGCACCAGCGTGGAATTGATCTCTGGGAAGAGTGGCTTTAGCAGATGGCCATTGGCCTCTTGCTTCAAGTGGCGCCCGCCAGGCAGTCCTGCTGCCCAGCCAACAGCTGTACGAATAAAAGCTGCAACCTGACTCTTGACCTATTGAAATTGGGGTTTAAATCGCGTTCCTTTGCTCGCATGCAGCTTGTACCGCTGTCGCTGACGATGCTGGGCATGATGGTAGCCAACCCTGTGGCCATCAGCAGAGTGCTGCTGCAGGTGGGGTCATTCACATGCGCACATGAATTTGGTGGCAACAAAAGCCTCATCCATGCATGCACGTGAAGATTGCTGCAAAACTCCCAGTCACCGGCATAAAAACGCTGCAGGTGTAAAAACTGCGCGAGCACGTGAAACAGCAGCTGATTGTCCAACAGCAGCGCGCTTACGCGCAAGCACAAGAAAGAGCAGCTGAGCACGTGGCTACCAGCAATGCTGCTGCATCGGAAGCACTCATGCACACACATGCACATGCACTTGAATGCGATGTCTGTGTGCGCACAGGCAGTCGCGCATGAGCACATTGAGATCGTTCGTGTATGCACACATGCAGGAACACACATGCGGTGGACACTCATACGGGCACGCAGGAGTCCGTTCTTGCACATACAACGCAGATGGCTGCATCATGATCCTCATCTGTGCCAAATTTCACTCACAGACCATGTTCAATTGCCTGCATGCTGCTGCTTTTTTCAAGAGTGCACACCCCCCCTGTACGGGCTTTGCTTGCACCGACGCCCACGCTCCCCCTTACTCCTGCCTCCGCCACCCCACATTGATGCTCAGGTCGGCCCCCGGACGCTGGCGGGCTGGTTCTACCACTACTTCTTCCTGGTGTGCTACACGGCCATGCATACCCTGCTGACGCCCGTGCGTGCAATGGTCAGGAAGGACACAGCAGCAGCCGATGCTGCTGCTGCGCCACTTGCGCGCTCATCCCCTCCCCTGGATGATGATCCTTTGGTGGGTGGGGACTGTAATCTATTGGTGAACAGGGGCAGCAAGAACAGAGGGTGAAAATTGTTAGTCCTGTTTCAAAAGGCGCACAGAGACGAGGGTGGGGGGTTGATTTGGCGTGGGAGCACGCGCGCATGTGCACACACACATGTTAGAGCCTCGGCTGTAAAACGCTCTGTGTGCTGGAACTCCTTCAGAAGGCGTAAGCCATCATCAGCACAAGCGGCATTAAGTTCTGTGGCCAATCCTTGCTTGCCTGCACTATGAAGACAAGTTGATGATTGGATTATCATCGAGCAGCAGAATGGGGAGGCCCCTGTAGGTTTCTGCCATGATCCCTCACCTGGCTGCCTGGCTTCTGGACCCAAGTGCAGCCCTCCACCGCCTGAGATGTGTCCCTGTTTGACAGTCAGGTGTTGAACAAAGGAGTAGGCCTGCTTTGACCACAAAGCCAGATGCAGCAATTTTGGTCCCCTGATAGGGAGACTGCCTGTCTATGTCAATACCATGCCTGACTTGGTGCGTGCACTCCAAGGCTTTGTCCATGTGCCCCAAACTCCTGGCCCTGCTTCCAGCAATGATGCTCCACCTGGTGTGGCCATTAAGCGCTGCCAGGATGTGGGCGTGCTGCGTACAAAAGACAGCCATCTGATGTGCCGCGACATCTGACTTCCAGGCCATGCACTTGCTCACGCAAAAACTCTGCTGGCGTGCAGGTACGGGCAGGGTATCGCTTCAGGCGCTGGCTGGACGCATTGGAGTATGGGTCGGGCCAGGACTATGAGTACCACCCTTCTGAGGCTACACCCTCACCGCCAACCACCAACCTGTCAAAGAAGCTGCAGAGGTCCAGCGAGACGAACAAGGCCAGAACGGTTGGTGTGCCTGAGGTGGTGGGGAGCGGCAGCAGCAGCAGTGGCGTTACGCCTGTGGCATAGCTCACAAGCACAGCAGGTACATGGCACACATGCTTAAAGCTCTCCTTTTCAAGTGAGTGAGCTGCATTGTACATGCAGTGCCTCGAGTGCCTCAAGGCTTGGAAGGCCTGAGCTTAAAGCATTTTGACGTATTGCACATTTTGATGAAGCTTTGGGGAAAAAGCTGTATGACTGTGTGCTTGCTTGTTGTATACCTGCTCCTGTATTTGGTATGTGGTATGGCAGATGTATGGCCTTGTTTATAAACAATTGGAACGCAATTTGAGGAGGCAAGACATTAAGTGTGTACAGGCTGGACACATTCTTTGAAGAAGGATTTTTGCAACACCCCGGCCCAGGGCATCCTGTTTTGGATGGTTCTTGCACTTGATGCACGCTCCTCCTTGAATGCATGCGACCAGGGAAATTTTGAGAGCGCTTCTTTCTTTTGTTTTTCAGTGTGGATTTTGTTTGGTTGCTCCCAATCTATGCTGAATACTTAAGCTGCACATTAGTGGCTCCCAGTCTATGCTGATTACTTTAGCTGCATATTGGTGGGGCTGAAGTTCACATGAAACCTGCATGGGCCGTACATCAAGCCCTTGTTAGCAGGCTTGGCTTGTTTGACCTTTAGTAAGCTGCTCTCTTTTGGCAGGCACTATGTAGCCTGAATACCAGGTGGAATGGTGGTTCATCATCCGCAGAGTGTGCGCACAATGAATGCTCAATTAAGGGACGTTTGCTTGTGGCTTTAAAAAAAACACCACGGCTTAGTTGTGCTCTATGCAATTGTGCACTGCACTGTCATGTGTGTGTACGCAAAAGGGAGACCCTTGCCTCTTGCTCCCTCGGTACTCGTACTTCAGACCTAAGCTTTTGTTTTTAGGAATGTGAGCAAGACACATCTGTATGTGTGTGCGCAACCTTGCAGTGTACTTCTGTTGGTGAGGCAGGGATGGACGCTGTAACAAATGCTCTATTGCTGCTGTGCATAATTGTTGATGAGATGCTCTTTTCCAGCGTGAGGACTTGTCTGTATGCATTAAGTATGTAACACATGCCTGCGTGAAGGCTCAGAAAAGAAACTAGGCAGTAAATTCATTTCCTTGATCAATTTAGGTAAAGTGGACAGCTATGGCCTAGGCATCGCATGCCCCCTCAACCAGCAAAACAGAAAGAAAGATTCCATAGCTGTACCTGCTGAACAAGGGCAGCTTAGCCTCCTACCTCTGGCCTGCAATCAAAATCTAAACTTAAAGGTTGTGTTGAAGAAACAGCTTGGCAAGCTACAAACGCCAGCGGGGACACAATTTCTTTGGTAAAAGACAAGAACCTGTTTGATTCGTTGCCATCAGCGAAGACAAGACACACAAAGCTTAAGCAAGGGCTTACAATGAGTGCAAACAAGAGAAGTCAATGGGGATCAGGATGGTGACTAGCACTACCCCACTCATGTCCTTGGTGATGGGCGATGGGTGGCACAAGTTTCTCAAGAGCACGGCACTCTTCATACTGAAGCAAATGAGCATGAAGCTTCATAGCAAGCTTGGTAGCTTTCTGAGGATAAAGACCAAGGTCCTTAAGAGGCTCCAACTCGGGCAGGTAAGGCTAGGTCACGTAGCTGTATCCGCCGAACGAGGGCAGCTTAGCTGAAGCCTAAGTTTACAAGTTTAAGTTCGACCTTCAGCCAGGTAGTTTGACTGTTCAGGTTGCTGGTGAACACCAGCCATACAGAAAACATCCATAAGCTCAGATAAGTTTAAGTTTGACCTTCAGCCAGGTAGTTTGACTGATCAGGTTGCTGGTGAACACCAGCCATAAAAAAACATCCATAAGCTCTGAGATAAAACGATAGGAATCATTAGTTTGTTTCTGGATAAAATTGAAGACATCCTCAGAACAAGCTTGGGAGAAATAAAAAGCTCCAGTTGACAGTAATTTTGTATGCCAGTGGTAAATCGTGAAACAAGTCTGCAAATTGAAGCCTCAACGAACATATTTGCATGCAAGGACACAGGAAAAGAAGGTGTTTTTCGTCTTGAAGCTGAAGCCTTTTAGTAAAAGGCCTGCAACCCAAACCAAAACTAAAAGCTCTCATCATGCCGCTATGATAGCAGGCCGCCTATCTTCTGAGAAGATAGGTAGTGTCTGAAAGCCAGATGTCTTTGGCGAAAAGCAAAACTGAAAATCGGGAGACGCTCGAAGGCAGTTGACAAGCACGCAAGGGCAAGATCAAGGCGAAAGATGACCTCTGAAGAGATCAAAAAGAGCAAGGCTCGCTGGCTAACTACTTCAACCAACCAGCCGCCAGAGCGTTCGCACGTTAGTTGGTTAGTTGATGAATTTTTGTTGTGACTGGACCTCCCTCTCCCATTGATTGTAACGTTCCTCCCAGTCGCCTGGAATACTCCCCAGAGAAGCTGGCTGCCCAGCCAGGGGCCTGGCATCCCTATGCGACACGAGCGTGGTTGGGGCTGAGTAAAGATGAGAGCAGAGAGGCAGAGGCACCTGTGGGGTATGAATGGCCCATGAATGACCCGGGGTGGCAGCAGCATTAAATGGTCCGGCGCAGATCCAGTTAGGTGTTCTTAAGCGTTCAATCGAGGTCCTTTGTAGCATGGTTTAAGGCTACTCTGGATGGGCGAGACCGCCTCTCCTTGCCAACCCCAAATCTTATCTACATACTCAATTGCTCGTGGCTGTGATTTGGCATGACAGAATTGTGTGAAGGCTAACCGGCTAACTGTGGCTGCGGCTTGACAAAGGTGCTGATGAAGCACGCTGTACTGTTGGTCAGCGGCTTTTGGGCTTGCTCCTCAGGCTCGGTCTGGTATCTTTGCACTACTTGCATTCCCGTGAAATGGATATGCTGCCGATTGGATGGGAGCTGACTGGAATATCTTAGTTTATGGAAAGTTGACAACAAAGAAAGAAAAGGTCATCTAGGACCAAAGCATGCCTTGTCCAATCTGACTTTCTTTTTTATTGTTTGTTAAAGCTGTTTAGCTTTACTTTGGCTGGTGATCACTGGCCACTGACCTATTGACCTAACAACCACTGGCAGGTTGGCAGGCAGGCAGGCAGGCTCCCTTAACTTTAAAAAGAGGGTACTTGCACCCCGAGAGCAGTTGTGTTGTGTTCAACACTTGCCATTGCAAGCATCAAGGGTATTGTCCCATTACCAAATGCAGTGCTTTTGCTATTCAAAAAGGGGGCCACAAAGGGCACCAGTCCCTTGTAACACAACAGCTCCTCTTTGCTGGACAGCAAGGCTGGGCGCATTGTCATAAGAAAACACTGATGCTGAGCATCTCTGTTGATGCAGCTTGCCCTTCACATTTGGAGCATCACTGGGGTTCCTTCTCGCACGGGAGTGCATGATTATCGTCCCCAAGTGATTATTTAGGCTTCTTTTGTGCCACGTTCAGCCCAGCACAAGGGACATAGCATGTGGCCCATCGACTTCCACATATTTGTCAAGTTTGAAGGGCTTATTTACAATCACCACACTGTCACAAAACTTGCAAGCAATATGTTTGCCTGTGCTGCGATGGTAGTTTAGAGAGTGGACAAGAAAAAATGGTGCTGAAGGGGCTCCGTCAGGTCAGACCTTTATTGTGCTGCCACTGCTTTCACTGCTGCTACTGCTGCTGCCGCGGGGGCAGCGGCAGGAGTTCGGGCGCATGCATCACA